>ERZ1673754.26-NODE-26-length-51025-cov-35.680224_pt1 | contig 51025 bp, 40 predicted proteins | sample MGYA00580183_ERZ1673754 | MGnify/ENA primary metagenome ERZ1673754 (study PRJEB41219, sample SAMN04549621) | soil metagenome | isolation source: soil | place: USA: Wyoming, Fireholl Drive Yellowstone National Park | collected 2009-07-28 ...
AGACAAGGAAGGAAGAAAATATTCAGCTCACTTTATGATGTGGCTGAATAGTTACTACGGCATTGAATTCTTGAAACAGGAAGAATCCTATACGTCTCAAGCCAGCTTTTTTGACGGCGATGAGATTCCTGAATATAATGCCGACAATCCAAAAGAATATAAGTTCAGCGGCAAACGTATTAAGCGCGGCTTGTATCGAACAAAGTCTGGCAAACTAATTAATGCTGATGTCAATGGCGCATTAAACATCTTAAAGAAAAGTAAAGCTGTAGACCTGAGTGTCTTATGCTCTAGCGGCGAAGTGGACACGCCTCAAAGAATAAGGATTGCTTGAAGCAGTCAAACTTCTTTGGAAGCCCCCACTTCAAATTTTCGCTAGAAAATTAAGTGGGGGTAGTTCACTGTTGAATATGGTTGAAAATATCATACATCGGCACGATGATCGCTGTGACGATCGTCCCGACGACGCCGGCGAGAAGCACGATCATAAGCGGTTCGATGAGCGATTTCAATCGGTCGGTGGCTGCATCGACTTCCGCTTCGTAAAAATCGGCGACTTTGCCGAGCATGGCGTCAAGCGCACCGGTCTGTTCGCCGATCGTGATCATTTGCGCAACAAGCGGCGGAAACGCCCAATGGCGGCGGAGCGGCTCCGAGAGCGATTGCCCGCGCTCGAGGGAGGTCCGCGCTTCAGCCAGCACAGATGCGATCACTTCATTTTCCACGACGCGCCCAGCGATGGAAAGCGCCTCTAAAATCGGCACCGAGCTTGCAACAAGCGAGCTGAGCGTCCGCGTCAGGCGGGCGAGCGCCGCCTTTTGCACGAGCTTGCCGAACATCGGCATCCGCAGGGCGGCATAATCCAAATAGTACTTCGTTGTCTTTTGCCGCCGAAGAACCACAAACGATGCGTACACGCCGGCAAAAAGCAGGACGACGGCCCACCAATACCGCTGCATCACACTGCTTGCCTTGAGCACAAACTTCGTAATCGCCGGCAGTTCGGCGTGAAACTCGGCGAACATCTCGACGAACGTTGGCACAACGGCGACAAGCAAAAAAATAACGACCGCGGTGGCAATGATGGCAACAGCAATCGGATAGGCGAGCGCCGAGGCGATTTTTTGCCTTGTGCGGTGCATTTTTTCAAAATGATCGGCCAGGCGGTCAAGCGTCTCGTCCAATGTACCGCTTGCCTCGCCGGCGCGCACCATGTTGACAAACAGCGGCGGAAAGATGCGCGGATGTTTGGCCGCTGCCGCCGAGAGCGGGTTCCCGCTGCGCAATGACTGTTCGATGTCAAGAAGCGTCTTAGCGAGCGGCTTGCTTTCCGTTTGCTCCGCCAAAATGCGGATCGAATCGACGATCGTCACCCCGGCGCGCACAAGCGTTGCGAACTGGCGCAAAAAGATGACAAAGTGCTGCAGTTTGACGGCGCGGCCAAACGAAATTTCTTTGTTCCATATGGACGGCGGCACTTCGGCAAGCGCCAGCGGGCGAATTCCTTTTTCCCGAAGCTTTGCCGCCGCCTCGCGCCGCGAAACGGCAGTGATCACTCCAGCTTTTTTCCGTCCGTTTCGGTCGCGCCCCTCGTACTTAAACTGCGCCATCGTCCCCACGCTCCCCCGCCAAATACACTTCAGCCGCCAGCGGATCGATGCGCCCATCGGCTGCAAGCTCCTTAACGCTCATTTCCATCGTCTGCATGCCGATGCTGCGGCTCGTTTGCATAATATTGATGATTTGATGTTCTTTTTTGTTGCGGATTAAGTTGGCGACGGCTGCATTGTTTACTAAAATTTCCAGCGCTGCCGTCCGCCCGGTTTTGTGTCTGTTTGGAAACAAACGCTGAGCGATGATGGCCACGAGCACGGAAGCAAGCTGCAGCCGGATTTGCGCCTGCTGGGCCGGTGGAAAGACGTCAATCATCCGCTCAATCGCCGCCGGCGCGCTCGCCGTATGAAGCGTGCCAAGCACTAAATGGCCCGTTTCCGCGGCGGTGATTGCCGTTTGGATTGTTTCCAAATCACGCATTTCCCCGACTAAAATGACGTCTGGATCTTGACGAAGCGCAGCGCGCAATCCGGCGGCAAAACTGCCAGTGTCGAATCCCACCTCGCGTTGGTCGATGATCGATTTCCCATGTTTATGCAAATACTCGATTGGATCTTCCAGCGTGATGATATGTTTCGACATCGTTTTGTTCATATAGTCGATCATCGCCGCCAATGTCGTCGATTTGCCGCTGCCGGTCGGTCCGGTGACAAGCACAAGTCCGTGCGGCTTTTCGGCGATGCGCTTTAAGACATCCGGCAGGCCAAGCTCCTCCAGCGTCGGGATGCGCACCGGGATGAGGCGCACGGCGAGCGACACGCATGACCGCTGTTTAAACACGTTTAAGCGAAAGCGGGAAACGCCGGCAATGCCATACGAAAAATCAAGCTCTCCGGTTTCCTGAAACTGCTGCCAAAGCGGCGCCGGAATGATGGATCGCGCCATTTGCTCTGTTTCCTCCGGGTGCAGGCGCTCATGGCCGTAAGCTCTCAACTCCCCGTTCACGCGAAAAATCGGCGGCGCGCCGACGGTTAAATGCACGTCGGAAGCGCGGCATTCAAAGGCCGCGCGCAATAACGCCTCAAGCTTTTCCTTCATCCATCTCACCCATCAATGCAAAATGGCCACTTTCAGCACTTCTTCAAGCGTGGTCAACCCTTGCTTCACTTTCAACAGCCCATCATCCAGCAAAAAAATCATTTTGTTTTGCAGGGCAAGCTCGCGCAATTTCGAAAACGGCTCGTTGTTTAAAATGACGCGCCGCATCTCATCGGTGACAACAAGCAGCTCGTGAATCGCCAGCCGTCCGCGGTAACCGGTCATGTTGCACATCGGGCAGCCGCGGCCGCGGACAAGTTGATGAACCTCAATGCCGCGGCGGGCGAAAATGTCCCGCTCCCGCTTCGTCGGCTCATACACCTCTTGACAGTCGCGGCAGACGCGGCGCACAAGCCGCTGCGAGACAACGCCGGCGAGCGATGTGGCCACTAAAAACGGCTCAATCCCCATATCGATCAGGCGGGTGATCGTGCTTAATGCATCGTTCGTATGGAGCGTGCTCAACACTAAATGACCGGTGAGCGAAGCGCGGATCGCCACTTCCGCCGTCTCGCGGTCGCGAATCTCCCCAACCATGATGATGTTCGGGTCTTGACGCAAAATCGAGCGGAGCCCTTGGGCGAACGTCAAGCCGACATTCGGGTTGACTTGAATTTGGTTGACGCCCTCGATCTGATATTCGACTGGATCTTCAATCGTAATAATGTTCACGTGCTCGCTGTTTAAATGGTTGAGCGCCGCATAGAGCGTCGACGATTTCCCCGAACCGGTCGGTCCGGTGATCAAGACGATGCCGTTCGGCCGCTCGATCAAGCGGATGAACCGATCTAAATTGACCGGGTTGAAACCAAGTTTATGAATATCGTTTAACGCTGCGCCCAAGTCGAGGACGCGCATGACGATTTTCTCACCGTATACGGTCGGCAGCGTTGAAACGCGCAAATCAACCGGATGAAAATCGATGTCCATTTTGATCCGTCCGTCTTGCGGCACGCGGTGTTCGGTGATGTCCATATTGGCCAAAATTTTAATTCTCGCCGTCAACATGCTTTGCATATGTTTCGGCAGCGCGCGTTCGGTGCGAAGCAGGCCGTCGATCCGATAGCGGATGAGCACTTTCGTCTCCTGTGGATCGATATGAATGTCGCTCGCCCGCTGTTCAACAGCAAGCTGCAAAATTTGGTTCACCAAACGAACGATGGGAGAATCGTCCTCAGCAGCCCGCTCGTCGTCGCGCACCTCAGGCGGCGGCGTTTGCAAAAAATCCTCAAATGCTTCGTCGATGTCGTAATATTTATTGATCGCCCGCAAAATATCGTCTTTTGAAGCGATCGCCGTTTCAATTTGAAACCCGGTCGATAGGCGCAAATCGTCGATGGCGAAAAAGTCCATTGGGTCGGCCATGGCAACGAACAGCCGGTCTCCTTCCACCTTGAGCGGCATGACCATATGGCGGCGGGCAAACTCTTTCGGCACGAGGTTTGTCGCTTTCGGATCGATCGGGTACCGGTACAAACTGACGTGCGGAATGCCGAGCTGAAACTCGAGCGCCTCAATCAGCTGCTGTTCGGTGATGTAGCCGCGCTGCAACAAGGCGTCGCCGAGCTTTTGCCCGGGCGCCTTCTCGCGCAGCGCCTCGGCCAGCTGGCTTTCGGTGATCAACCCCGCTTCGACAAGCAAATCACCAAGCCGTTTCCGTTCCTGCTTTTTGCTCATTTTTCCTTCCCTCCGCCCGCATCCGTCTTCTCTTCACTGCCAGCGGCGGGGGCCGATTCCCCGTTGCCCGCCTCATCGCCTTTCTTTGACCCGGTCCCGCTCTCTATATTCCCGCCGCTGTTTTCCGCAGTCGAATCCGGTTGGTTCGCCGCTCCGTTGTTTTCCGTCACCCCATTCGCCGGCTCCATCGTTCCGCCTTCTCCGTCGCCGCTTTGCCCAACATTGCTTTCCGGCACTTCAAGGCCGCGCACGTGAATCGTATACGTTGGCGGATAAAAATCTTCGCTCACCGTTTCTTTGCGCACGAGCCGAGCGCCGTCGCGCACTTCGCGTTCCACCGTCACAACCAGCCCCGGCCGCCCGATCTGTTCCGTCCTCTTCTCGTCCGGCGCCAGGCGCGCGTCATAGCGGACGATGACACGCGGTTCGATAGACTCCGCCTCGCCTAGGCGAATGATATATTGATAGGCAAACGGCAACCCGATAATGGCAACACGCACCTTTCGTCCATCATGCCGGAGAAGAAGCGTGTAATCGGTCGTGTTGGGGTTGAACCATTCCAAATCGCGGCCGCCGCTAATGGCCGCCTCAAAACCGGGCGTCACTCCATCCGGCAACATACGGCTCGTATAGCGCTCCACGACAGTGAAATTGGTCGCCAGCACCGCCCGGTACACCGCTGAAGCGATCGCATCGGCCGCTTCATCGGACAAATCGGCCTTCGCCTTTTTCATATAATCGCCAAACGAAAACAGCTGTTTCGCCTTGATCACCGCGCGCCGCTCGCCAGACAGCCAGCGGACGGCCGAAGAGTCAGGCACCGATGCGGCCGCTTCGCTGACGACCGGCTGCCGGCCGTTTGCAAACGATATGTAGCGAGCCAAGTCGATCGGAGATGATGGCTTTTGCAGCTGAGCCGCCTGTCCCTCTAAATCCGCCCCAAGCTTCTTGATGTCAAGCGCCGATAACGCCGCCGGCGGAACGATGGCTGCCGCCGCTTGGAGGCTTTTTTCTAAATCAGCGATCACAAACAGCGGCGTGCGCCTCCCGTCGACAAACCGCTTCGTGCTCTCGGCAAGACGGAACGCAAACGCGTCCGCCGGCAGGTCAATGCGCTTTTCTTGGTACTGCAAAGAAATGGAAGCGGTCGCCCGCCACTCATTCACCCGCTCGACAACCGCCTGTCGGGCTCTTTCGGGCGTCATGCCGGAGAGTGACACCGGACCGACCGCCGTGCCCGGGCCAAGGCGGCCGTCATCCGGGGCCAAAACATCATAGGCGAAGGTGCCCAGATGCGAAAAAGCGATAAAATAAACGGTGCAAACAGCCATGACAACAAACAATTTCCACGCGGCAGCCTTTTTCACCGCCGACCCTCCTCCATTACGCCTCCACATTCATCGAGACATCGACGATGACGCTTGGCCCCGCCTCTTGCGCCTTGCGCACATCCTCTTCGCCAAGCAGAGTGCCCGCTTTAAACAGCAGGCGGCCGTCTGCATCATAAATATCTTTTGTCAGCCGCTTTCCAGCCAACAGCGCAACTTGTTTTTCCCTCAGCGACTGCAGCGCTTCAACATTTTCCGCGCTTTCGGCCATCGCCTCCATTTGCGCGGAAACGTCCTCTTCCGCCATGCCGCCGGTTGGCTCGATGCTCTCTGCCTTCAACAACTGCGCCGGGTCATCAAGAAGCGATTCGTTTGCTCCGTCGTTGATGATCAAAATATCTTTGCCGTACGTCAACACTTCCGAGGCCGGCAGCACCGCTTCCCCTTTCTCGAGCTGAAGAGCGATGCCGACAATATCCCCTGACTCTTCATCGACGAAAAACTCGCGGGCTTCGCCGAGCAGCTGCCCTTTTCGCGTGATGGCTTTCGTATTTTTAATCCGGATTTGCTTATTGACGAGCTGATTGGCGATCGGAATTTCCGAGAGGTCAATTACATCGTGCCCTTGCTCTACCGTCACGGCAAACTCGCCGATGCCGACGACTTTTTTAAACGGAATGGCCTTTAAACTGAGTTGCACATCGTCTTGTTCCACAGTCAAAAAATCGATCGACCCTTTGTCCGGGTTGATCACCAAACTTTTCACCGTGCCGATTTGTGCACCGTCAGCAATGCTGATGATCGGCAGTCCAATGATTTGCGCACTAGCTTTCATCGTTTTCACCCCAACTTGTTTGCTAATGCGGCGGCTTGTTGCCGCCAAAGCGCCAACTCTTCGGCCACGGCCGGGTAGGCGCCAAAACGTCCGGCCAGTTCGTCAAGCCAGACCGCGAGCTTGTCATACTGTTGTTCTAGTACATAATGTTCCATTAACAACCGGGCCAATACGTAATAATCGCGATCGGAAAGCGGCGCTTCCAGGCAGCGGCGGAGGCAGCGCTCGTAATCGGCGGCGCCCAAACGACGGCGGTTGAGGCGCAATTCAAGAACGATCGCCTGCACGACTTCCGGACCGATCATTCGCGCTGGCCGTTCGCTCTCTTCCTCCCGCCGGCTTTCCGTTTGCCCATCTTCTTCCGGCTCGCGGCGCTCGGTTGATTGTTCGCCTTCCGACCGGCCATGCTCCGCTCGTTGCCCTTCCTGCCTGTCAGGCTCTGCTTTCATCGCGTCCTCCTGACGGGGCGGTTCGGCAGCCTCGTCCGTTTCCGGCAGCGAACAGTCGACAATACCCGGCATTGCTTCTTCCAAAAGCGCCCCTTCACGCGGCATTGCCTGGCCGGAAGGCAGCCCGTTTTCTACAGCAGAAACGCCCGCCGAGCTAGAAGACATGAACGCGGAAAGTTGCCCCTCCTCTTCTTCATGGCTGAGATCAAGCGCCTGCAACAGGCCGCGGCCGTCGGCGGCCGCTCCCGCCTGCAGCACCGCCGCTTCGATGTCTGGCGTCATCGAGACCGGCAGCTCATCGAGCCAATCGCGCAGACGGCGCGCCGGCTCAACATTCAGCCCGCCACCGTCACCCGTCATGGCGGTCGGCTCTACTCCATCCAAATCCAAGGCGGACAACTTCTCCAGCTCCACACGATCCGAATCCAACGGGAAAAACTCCTCTTGCTCGGCATCGTCTCGGTCCACGGAGCGCATTTTTTGCTCCGCATCGGCCGAATCCAACGAAAGCAGCTCCTCCGGCTCGGTTTGATCCGCTCCGGGATCGGAAGCGGCTTCCTCTATGCCATCCATCGATCGAAGCAAGAAAGCAGTCTGTTCTTCCCAGGGCTCCTCGCTGGATTTCGGTGCCCGCTCCGTCTCTCCCGAAGCTGCTTCCGACTCTGCAGGCGACGCTCCTGAAGCGGTGTTACCGGTTTCCTGCACGTGCGATCGCAACGCCTCCCCACCCGAGTCAACGCCTTGAAATTCCCTCGAAGCGCCGTTTTGTCCAAAAGCTGCCGGCCAGGCCGAATCGACTAGATGTTCCGTTGCATTCTGGACCATCGTCCCGTACCTATCGCCCGCTGCCGTCCGATCGCCACTCCCTTTCCATCCTCCCTTTCTCCGTTCCCCAGCTTCCTCCGTCTCCACCGACCGGTAAAGAAGCGGACCGAACCAACGATCAAGCAAATACGAGCCCGCCAACAGCAAAAGCCCGACGAGCAGGACGATTTGCCATAACGGAATCACCGATTCGGCCAACTGCGCCAGCCCCGCAGCCAAAAAGGCAGCTGCCACCACCGCCGCGCCCCCGGCCCTGCTGAAGCCAAGCGGCAGCAGCCAAACGGCCAACAGCGCCACTATGAATGCAACAACGTAAACAACCGCCTCTTTCCACATGCCCACCCGTTCCTTCCCGGCGTATCATTGGCAATAACGCGACAAATATGCCATTGCTCGTTCTCTTATCCTAAAATTCTACATGGTTCGACTCGAAAATATTGTATAATAAAGTTACATATTTTGAAAGAAGGTTATGACAAATGGCGGGAAGCAATTTTCCTCTTCCTAGTCGTCAAGCAGGATTTACGTTGATCGAAACGTTGCTGGCCATCACTCTTTTATCGGGCGTCGCGATCGGTTTGTTTTACTTTTTCACGAATGCGATGATGCATACGTCTTACAACCAAGGTCGGACGGTGGCCGTCAACGTCGCCCGCGGCGTCGCCGCCTATATGGAACGGCTTGAGTTTTCCGCGCTCGAACGTTACGTCCGCCAGTCGGCAGGCGAACAGGCGCCGTTTGTCAAATTGACGAGCGGCGATTGCGAAAATAGAGCCATTTTCCCAGAGCCGGACGCCTGCCGCGCCCAGCTCGGCCCGACGGTCAACAATATCGTTTATGACGGCGGACGGGTGGCCGTCTTTCTCATCCCGTATGACGGAGCGCTTTGGGAACAGCTCGTCTCATCGCCGCCTGAAGCGTTTCCACCCCCGCTCCGCAAACAAATCGAAAAAGAAGCGGAAAAAGTGCGGGCGTCAGACCCCGGCCTCGGGCAGTATTTGTTGAAAATGTACGTTGTCGTCCGCTGGGGAGAGCGTCCTGAGGAAGCGGAATGGATCGAGGGGGTGATCGCCGATGAAACGATCCGCTGAAACCGAAAGCGGCATGACGCTGATCGAGCTTCTGGCTGCTGTTTCCATTTCGCTGTTGATCATCGGCGCCATCTATACCGTATTTCTAAGCGGCATCCACGCCTACGAACGGATCGGCGTCGAAAACGAACTGCGCAGCGAGGCGGACTACGCCATTGCGATGGTGATGAATAAGTTGTATGAATTTGCACCGGATGGGATTAACCTTAGCGCCAGCGGCGAAAAAACATTAACGTTTATCGACGACCGGCAAAAGCGGGTTGACCCCTCATCCGGATTTGTCAGTGAAACACAAATCAGCGGCGGCGCGTTGACTGTTTCCATCGAAAACGGCTCGCTCATCATCAACGGGGAAGCCATTTCCCCGCCGCACTTGCTGCTTGTGGACAACTCTGCCTTCTCGGTGCGCTGTTTGCGCGAAGAGCGGAAAGAGGAAGCGCGAATTTGCCGCAGCGGCGTCATCACGATCCGTCTTGCCGTACAAGACCGCAAACACGCTGATCCAGACAGCCGTCTGTATGTGCGCCCGTTTACATTAAAAACAGAATTTGGCTTTTAAGGAGGAACGAGGATGAACCGTCCGCGCTCGAACGAGGCTGGTTACAGTCTCGTGACAACAATGCTCGTCATCACCATTTTCTTTTTGCTCGGCACAACCATTTTAACAGTGGCCGCCCAGCAGGCGCGATGGGCGGCCGTGCGCGTCGAAGATGTCGAGTCGTTTCATGAAGCAGCCAGCGCCATCGATGAAACAGTGGCCGCCTTAAAGACAGCGATCACCAAACCCGATTTTGCCCTCTCTACCCCAACGCGCTTCGACGATGATTTGAGCCGCTGGCTCCCTTCGTTTGAGCAGCGCTATGGCGTCACGATCACGGATGCAACCGATGAAGAAGGGATCGACCGAAAAAAGCTGTTCACCCGCGTTTTGCACATTGCAAAACCGTCCGGTCAGAAAACCATCACCCGCCGCGTCATTATCACCAACACGCCAAGCTTTTTGAAATACGCCCTCGGTTCAGCTGAAGATTTGCTCGTCAACGGTGGGGCATACATTGACGGGCATGTGTATGCAGGCCGAAATGCCTACGTCACCAACGCTGCCAACTATATCGATCACTCGCAGCGCCGGACCGAGCTGACTTCCTTCCCCACCCTCTCAACCGGCAGCGCTTGGCTTGTTCAAGGGGAAATGTCATCGTGCGAACACGGTGCGGGGTGTTACCGGATCGAAGACGGGGTGTTCATCCGCCGCGAAAACACCTTTTCCCCCCGTCTTGACGGAGCTCCGGTGCAAAAGGAAAAAGACGATTTTATCGACGTCAATTTTGATTGGACGGTGAAAGATAAGCTGCTCCATGCCGCAGGGATGGAAACGTTCAGCGATGAATACGAACAGTATATCCATGAGGACATCCCGGCATTGCTTGCCATGCTCCGGGCCCGCCTAACGGTCGTGGACAGCGTAGGGCCGCTGCTTGGCCGTTCTTGGAACGAGCCGGTTTTGCTTGAGAGCGAAGAAGTTTCCTCCTTTTTCATTGACCATGGAGAAATCGATTTAAAGAAAAACTGGCTTGTCGTCAATGGCGATTTGTTTTTAGGAAACACGGCGCAAACGCCGACGAAAGTGCGCGGCAATCTCATCGTGCTCGGCGATGTCACCATTCAAGGAAATGTGGCGTTTGACGCCTCGGTCTACGTCACCGGACGCACGCTCGTTTACAGCGCCGATATCAGCGGTTGGGGCGGAAAAGAGCTCGTTCTCTTATCGAACGGACCGCTTGAGCTGGCGCGCATCAATGAGTTTGATAACTCGTTCCCGCCGCGGCCGAATTTAAAAGGATATTTCTATACGAACAGCAACGCGACCGTTTATGCCGTCGGCTCGTATATCCACATTCAAGGCGGCTTGTTCGCCCGTGGGGATGCCTCCAGCCTTGCCCCTGATGCCGATATATCGGGCCTTGTCGTCAACGCCTACCGCGGACGGGCGGAAAACGGGCTGTCATTCATCCCGGCGCCTGACGATGATCTGGAACAATCACGCCTTGTCATTCACCACGACCCGCAAGTGTTGATCGACCGCGGGGAAGGGTTGCCGTTTGTCAAACAGCTGTCGCTTATCGTCGAGCCAATAAAAGTCAAATAGAAAAAAGCGGCCTGTGCAAGGCCGCCTTTTCGTTTTGCCGCCGCGCGGAAGCAGCTGCTTTTGTCACCACCGATTTCGCCCGTCACCGCTACGGTCGGCCGCTTCTTGAACAATGACCGTCACAGCCGCTTGAATCGCCTTCTGATCGCTCGTTCTCGCCTTGGCGGTCGCCGTCACCGTCGCATAGCCGACATCGTTGGCGATCAGCACCCATGTTCCGTTTTCATTGACCGCTTCCACATAGGCCGGGGCGGATGACTGAACATCAGCAATCGTTTTGTCGGTCGCATTCTCAGGGATAAACCGCAGTTGCGGCGCCACCTCGAGCCGTTCGCCGACTTTCATGTACAGCACCGGGCTGGAAAACGCCATCCCTTCAAGCGGCACATACGGGTCGATGACCGTAATCACCGCTCTAGCTGTTGCCCCGCTTCCGTCAGTTGCGCGGACGATGATCGCGGCCGTTCCCGGTTTGTTTGCTGTTACAACGCCGTTATGGCCGACAGAAGCGATATCCGGGTCGCTCGATTCCCACATAAGCGTTTTGTTTGTCGCATCAATCGGTTCAATGATCACCGGAATCGTTTGCGTTTCGCCAACGTTCATTTCCCGTCTGTAATCGCCGAGCGTCAAATTGCGAATGAGCTTCATATACCGGAATGACACGATCGTCGTTCCATCGCCCCGCGTCAACCCGCCGCTCGAGCGCACGGCAACCGTATACTCGCCGTCATCGGAAACCGAAATGGCATACGGCGGACCAAGCAGCTGCCAATCGGACGATGAGCCGTTGCGCGCGATTTCGTATTCATACGTCACCCGTTCACCGGCGACAAGCCCGGTCACGCGAACCGTCGGCGCTTCCGTCACCGTCGCGCCGCTTTCTACTTCGCCATTTGATGCAGTGATCGACAAACGCGGCTTCAAATATATGCGCACCGTTTCATCATTGCGATAGGTGACAAGCAGCACGCCGTCATCGTTCGGGTCGTATTGCAGCGCTTTGACCGCCAGCGGCAGCAGCCCGTATGAATTCGGCTCCGCGCTTCCGACCTCGTCTTGCGAAGCGGCGGAAACTTGATATTTGCGGATCGCGCCGTTCGCGTTTCCTTCATAGTAAAAATTCGGAAAATCATGGAGACGAACCGTCATGCCGATTCGTTCCCTCGGCGGCGCAAGCGTCGAGGTTTGCGCGCCATAGCGGCTGTCCGTAAACGTCACAACCGCTGGCGGCAGCGAGACATTGTTCATCGCAAAATCGGCCTGCATCACCCATTGCTCCGAAAGCGTCAGTTTGTTGAGCTGGCTGTAGTCGAACGTTTGATTGGCAAATGTCCATTTGGCATAACGCCTGCCCTGATCTGTGTAGACTGTGACTTTCCCATCAGGAACGACAGAAATGCCGTCGGGCAGTTCTTGGATAATGCTTACATTGCTAATCGTCCCGCTCGCATTGCCGACATAGCCGACAAGCGACAGTGAATATGCCGCGCGGAAGCGGTTGTCATCGCCATTAGCGGCGCCGAACTTGATTAAGCTTGCGACATCATTGGTCACTCCTTGCAATGTCACCGTGCCTGTAAAGGACGGCGGCGCTTCATCTTTAACCGTGACCGTCACCTTTTTCGTCACCGGCGGCTGCGGTTGGCCATACACGTCGCGATACGTCAATTCGGCTTCAAACGTATACGTCCCTTCAGCTTTAAACGATACCGGAACCGGAATCGTCACCGGCGGTGGAGCGCCTTGGCCGATCTGGTACGGAATCGAAAACGAAATGTAGGCGTTTTGCTTTGTTTCATCGAGCCATACTTGGCCGTTTTCCGCGATGGCGACATTGCCGCCAAATGACGACAGCGGAATGCGGATCGTTCCAGTGATCGCCGGGGTGGTGGCGAGCTGGGAAAACTGTTGGAATAAAGCGGTTAAGTTTTGCGCCGTTCCTTGCCGCGCCTCGCCGCCGGCAACCGCTGAAAGGGCGCGCAAATAGTCCATATCGACTTCCTTACTGTCACCGAAGCCGATGGAATAGAGCGTGATATTGTTCAGTCCAAAGCCTTTAACTAGATTGAGGGCATGGTCCTGTATTTTTGTTTCTATTTGTTTGTAACTAAATGGATAGCCGCTTCGCCCTACATAAGTTCCATTGGCATAGTCCTCTTCACGGCTAGTAAACACACGAGAAAGCCCCTGCTTATCTTTAAAGCTAATGAACGCCACGTCACCAAGCAAACCATATATTAAGTCTAAAGAATCGGTAATTTTTTTTTCAGTATAATTGTAATGCCGGTTATTCTTCCGTATAATTTCTTGATACGTAATGGCATCTCGCGTGCTTAATATTGTCGGCATGCCATCAGTTAAGAAAATAACATATTTCTTTCGCTTCGGATCGGTGAAATTCAACTGGTTAAGCGCATTAGCCAAAGCAGCCGAATAGTTGGTCAATCCTTCAGCCGTCAGCCTGTCGCCGACCGTCCGGATTTTCTCGAGCTGGGCGGCGACCGTCGGCTGATCCCCAAACGGCACGATATCTCTCACTGAGTCAGAAAATGGAATAAGGGCAAACCGGTCATTCGGATGCGAATGAGCTTTAAAGTAATCGACAGCCGAACGGAGCGCCGCCTTGGCGCTCAACAGTTTCTCGGTTGTCATCGACCCTGATGCATCCATGACAAACGCAACGTCAATCGGGGGACGGACAGGCGCCGAAACCGAGCCTTTCGGGATCAGCGTCACATCAAGCCGTCCCTCGGCATTGCCGTTTGGCGGCTTGGCGTATTCCGGCTGTGAAAACGCCATGGAGAAATCGAGTGCAGCGGTGCTTGCTTCATTTCGTTTCGTATACTCATAAGGCGGCTCTGGGAATGAAAAATACAAATCTTCCTGCCCGTTTCCCAACACCCGGTAAGCATCGACGGTAATCTCGTAAGCCGCTCTCTCCCCTTGGGCCGATGGCCACTTGCCGCGCATATCGAGCGAAAACGTGTATTTTTTCTCTCCGTTCCGGTCCGCCGGCACTTCTACCGCACCAACGCGATAGGTTTCCGCAGTGCCGTTTGCTCCTTTCAACTGGATGTGGACATCGAAAAAGCGAATGCTATTGCCTCTCCCATCGCCGCTTCCCGGGGCCGTTGCCCATCCTTCAATTTTCTCGTCCGAAACGAAAGTAATCTTCCCTTCCGGCTGATCAGCGTGAGCGACACCCGCTCTAATCGGTAATACACTCACAATTAACAACAACAGCAACCAACATGACAGTTGGCCGCGCCACCGCTCCATGCGCCTCCCCTCCCGCGCCAAAAGAACTATCTTTCTTCCATTATATCAATCCTTTTCATCGCTTGGCATTATTTTTTTAAACGTTTTCGCACTTCAGATATAAAGTAAAGCGATCCTGTAATGAGCATCAACTCATCGCTCCCCATTTGGTTTTTCTTTTCCCCGATCCAACCGATCCAATCACCTGTCACCGCTTTCTGCGGATGGGACGAAAGGTCCGCCAGCTGTTCCGCCGCCGCCGCGCGCGGAAAGTCAAACGTGGTAAACGTGATCGTATCTGCAAGCTCATCAAGCTGCCGAATCATCCGCTCCAGCGGCTTGTCGGTCAGCGCGGCGAACAAGACATGGACGCGCTTGTCGGGATAATGAGCGCGCACCGTCTCGACAAGGGCGCGAATGCCGGCTTCGTTATGGGCGCCGTCGAGAATGATGAGCGGTTTGCCGCTCACCCGCTCAAACCGGCCGGGCCAAGCAGCAGTGGCCAGCCCATCGGCGATATGCTCCGGCTCGATCAAAAACGAATAGCCAAGCCGCAACAATTCTGCCGCCATCACCGCCACCGCCGCATTGTCGACTTGATGGGCGCCGGGCATTTGAATGCGCAAATCGCGGTATTTGGCAAACGGCGTGGCGAGGGAAAACTGCTCTCCTTCGGCGATCGTTTTCCAGTCTGTTACAGTAAAATCAACGCCGAGACGATATGTTTTCGCCTTCCGCTCCGCCGCCGTTTTGGCGATCACTTCCCACGCCTCCGGTTCCTTCACCGCCGTCACAAGCGGCACGCCCGATTTGATGATTCCGGCTTTCTCCGCGGCGATTTGCCCAAGCGTATCGCCTAAAATGTTCATATGATCGTAGCTGACGTTTGTAATGACAGAAACGAGCGGATAAATGATGTTAGTTGAGTCCAAGCGGCCGCCGAGCCCGACTTCAATGAGCACGATGTCTTGAATGTTCTGTTTTCCAAAATAATACAGCATCATCGCCGTGATCACTTCAAACTCGGTCGGTCCGCCAAACTCTGTTTGTTCCAACTCATCGGCAAGCGGCTGAATGACTCGCACGAGCTCGACGATCTCTTGATCGGAAATCGGTTCGCCGTTGATGCTGATTCGTTCGTTAAACTGCTCGACATACGGCGAGGTGAACGTGCCGACCGAATAGCCCGCCGCCTGCAAAATCGAGCGCAAATAGGCGACCGTTGACCCTTTGCCGTTCGTTCCCCCGATATGGACGGCGCGGACGCGGCGTTCCGGGTGGCCGAGTTGTTCCATCATCCATTCCATCCGTTTCAATCCCGGTTTCATGCCGAGCCGCAGCCGCCCGTGAATCCAAGCGACCGCTTCTTCATACGTTCGAACCATGTCCATCATCCTCCTTTTTCCATTGGTGTCTTGCCGCCCCCTGCCGGCTTCATGCGGCAGATGCGCCACACATCGAGAAGCGTGGCGAAAGCGAGTATATGTTGACAACAAACCTCTTCTCAGAATATGCCAACCTTCCATCATGATCCATCGAAAAAGACGAATCCACAGGAAAGCGGATTCGTCTTCATCATAATCAACCGCCAGATCGTTTGTCTACCGTTTGAGCTCGGCGAGGCGCGCCTTGACGGCTTCGCGTTTTTCCATGTAATCTTGCCGCTTGCGCCGCTCTTCTTCGACGACATGGGCCGGCGCTTTCGCCAAAAAGCCTTCGTTCGCCAGTTTCTTTTCGACGCGTTCGACTTCTTTGTTCCATTTGTCGAGCTCTTTTTCGAGCCGTTTGATTTCTTCTTCGATGTTGATCAACCCTTCAAGCGGCAAAATGAGCTCGGCGCCGGTGACGACCGCCGTCATCGCTTTGTCCGGCGCGGGAACGTTTGTATCAATCAAGAGCTCGCTCGGGTTGCAGAACCGCTCCAAATAGGCGCGGTTTTTCATGAGCGCCGCCCGCACTTGTTCATCTTTTGTCTTAATATAGAGCGCAATCGGCTTGCTCGGCGGCGTGTTCACTTCGGCGCGGACGTTGCGGACGGCGCGGATGATGTCGACGAGCATCCGCATTTCTTCCGCGGCTTCTTCGTTCGACAGCTCAGGGCGCACTTGCGGCCACGGAGCGACGGTGATCGATTCGCCTTCATGCGGAAAGTTTTGCCAAATTCCCTCGGTAATGAACGGCATGAACGGGTGAAGCAGGCGCATCGTGTTGTCGAGCACATACGCCAACACCGAACGCGTCGTCTTTTTCGCCGCCTCGTCATCACCGTACAGCGGCAGCTTTGCCATTTCGATATACCAGTCGCACAAGTCGTCCCAAATAAAGTTGTACAGCGTACGCCCCGCTTCGCCGAATTCGTATTTCTCAGCGAGCTTCGTCACCGTATCGATCGTTTCGTTGAGACGTGTTAAAATCCAATGGTCGGCGACCGTTTTTTCGCCGCTCAAATCAAGCTCCTCGTACGTCATGCCGCCCATGTTCATCAAGGCAAAGCGCGAGGCGTTCCAAATTTTGTTGGCAAAATTCCACGTCGCTTCGACTTTTTCGGTGCTGAAGCGCAAGTCTTGCCCCGGCGAGCTGCCGGTCGCCAAGAAGTAACGGAGCGCATCGGCGCCGTACTGGTCGATCACATCCATCGGATCGACGCCGTTGCCGAGCGACTTGCTCATTTTCCGCCCTTGGGCGTCGCGGACGAGGCCGTGGATGAGCACGTCTTTGAACGGGCGCTTGCCGGTGAATTCGAGCCCTTGAAAAATCATGCGCGACACCCAGAAGAAAATGATGTCATAACCGGTGACCAGCACATCGGTCGGGTAGTAGCGCTTGTAATCCGGCGATTCTGTATCCGGCCAGCCCATGGTCGAGAACGGCCAAAGCGCCGAGCTGAACCATGTGTCGAGCACATCGGGGTCTTGCTCCCAGTTTTCGATGTCTTTGGGCGGTTCATGGTCGACGTAAATTTCACCCGTTTCTTTATGGTACCATGCCGGGATGCGATGCCCCCACCAAAGCTGGCGTGAAATGCACCAGTCGCGGATGTTTTCAAGCCAATGCAAATACGTTTTTTCAAACCGTTCCGGCACGAACTGCACTTTGCCGTCCGTTTGCTGCAGCTTGATGGCGGCTTCGGCGAGCGGCTTCATTTTCACGAACCATTGCGTCGACAAATACGGTTCAATAACTGCGCCGCTTCGTTCGCTATGACCGACTGAGTGCACGTGCTCCTCGATTTTAAAGAGGACGCCTTGTTCTTGCAAATCGCGGACGATCTGCTTCCGGCATTCAAACCGGTCAAGCCCTTGGTATTGCATGGCGTTTTCATTCATCGTGCCGTCTTCGTTCATGACAAGAATGCGCGGCAAATTGTGGCGGTTGCCGATTTCAAAATCGTTCGGGTCGTGCGCCGGTGTAATTTTGACCGCCCCAGAGCCGAACTCCATGTCGACGTACTCATCGGCAATGATCGGAATTTCGCGGCCAACGATCGGCAGTTTCACCATTTTGCCGATCAAGTGCTTGTACCGCTCGTCATCCGGATGCACGGCAACGGCCGTATCGCCGAGCATCGTCTCCGGACGGGTCGTCGCCACTTCGATGAAGCCGGAGCCGTCGGCGAGCGGATAGCGCATATGGTAGAGCGCGCCTTTCACTTCTTTATAAACAACCTCAATGTCCGACAACGCGGTTTTCGTCACCGGGTCCCAGTTGATGATGTATTCGCCGCGGTAAATGAGCCCTTTCCGGTAGAGCGAGACGAACACTTCGCGCACCGCTTTGGAAAGCCCTTCGTCAAGCGTAAACCGCTCGCGCGTGTAATCAAGCCCAAGCCCTAACTTCGCCCATTGACTGCGAATATGGCCGGCGTATTCTTCCTTCCACTTCCACGTTTCTTCTAAAAATTTTTCCCGGCCTAAATCGTAGCGCGACAGCCCTTGCTGGCGCAATTTTTCCTCGACTTTCGCCTGGGTGGCGATGCCGGCGTGATCCATTCCCGGAAGCCACAAAACGTCATACCCTTGCATCCGCTTCATGCGCGTAATGATGTCTTGCAGCGTCGTATCCCACGCATGCCCTAAGTGCAATTTGCCGGTGACGTTGGGCGGTGGAATGACGATCGTAAACGGTCGTTTGTTCGGATCACCGGTCGCTTCAAAAAATTTTCCTTTCAGCCACCATTCGTAGCGCCCGGCTTCAACGGCGCGATGGTCGTATTTCGGCGGCATCGACACTTCGTGCTGTGCCATGTTTCATTTCCCTCCTTCAACATGATGGACAATGCGGCCGACGGCGGCTTCCCACTAAGCAATGCCGCACAGCCGGCAAGCAAAAAAGCCCCTTTCATCCAAAAAGGACGAAAGGAGCTGCTTTCGCGGTACCACCTTTTTTCTTAAGCCTAGAAGGCTGGTGATGAAGAGAACCGCAACACGGCCAACCCACCGGTGAAACATCGGCTGGCGAGCCCACAATCAGTTTGGTTGACCGGCCTTCTAGAAGCTTAAGCGCTTCATTGGCATAACGGCATGATGCCGGCTTCCTCTACTCGGCAGCAGCGCCTTTCAAAGAAGCAGCTCAAGGGCGACCTTCCAGCAGCCGTCATCCTAGGAAATCTCGCAGCTTCCGATTTCCCTCTCTGCAGGCGCGGACCGCTGTACTCCTCCCCGTCTTCGCTTTTGTCGTCATGATTCGATTATTATACTACCATTGTCCATCATCTTTGCCAAGTTTTTATTTATTTATTCCATTGGCCGGCGGTTGGTGACAAACATTTTTTCGCTTCATATTGTATAGTAAACCCGGGAAGGAGGGAACACCGATGCGGCGATTCAACCCGTATTCATGGCCGCCTTGGCTTCGGCAAGTGCGCGCCGTCTGCGCCCAAGTGATCATCCCGCTCACCATTTTTCAAGCCATTCGCACCATTTTTTTGCCGACGACATTTGACGTCATTTTACTGGCTGTTTTTGTTTTGCTCGCTGTGGCGCTCCACTTGGAATGGATTTAACCGCTGCCGTCCTCTTCCGCTGGCGTTTCAGAGCCGGCCGTTTCATCCTGCGGCTGCGCAGCATCGCGTTGGACAAGATGCATGACAACGGCCTCCATGTTTTTAAAAGCCATATAGCAGCGCAGCAGGGCAGCAACGTGCTCACGCTCGTTCCGTTCCTTATGTGAAACGGCCTCATAGCGTTCGAGGCAGCGGACAAACCCACACGGTTCGGCCAAATGGCTGTAGAGAAACGCCCGTTCTGCGGCGGACAACGGCAGTTCCGTTTCATACTCAGCGAGCCCATCGAACCATTCCCGTTCAAGCGGTGAAATTGTGCGCACATGGTTGCGAAAAATAGAAACTAAATCGTATACCGGAGAATTCCAATGCGCCCGCTCCCAGCTGATCCAATACGGCGCCACGTAATGAGAAAGGCGCGCCTTTCCGTGCACCCAGACGATTCGCCATTGCTTCGTTTCCTTCACCGCTTCCTCCCAAGCAGCAAGCTGCTCCTCGGCAAACCAATACGCGCGCATCACTTCATGGAAATACGTACAGCATTGCAGCTGAAACGGCGACATGTACCACGCTGTCTCGTACCGTTCGACCCGCTCCTCCCAAACGGCCCGCGCCCGTTGCCATTCGTCTTTTTTTTGTTTTTGGTAGGCGTCGATCTCCTCTTCGCTCGCTTGCACGGTGCGGACCGTCATGCGGTGAAGGCGGGCGAGTTCGCGAAAAAAAGGGCGAACAGCGGTCTCTCTCGACCCCGCTTCATCTTCACGCCATGCTTGCAAGTAATAAAGGCGCCCTCCCTCCGCTGCAAACAACGACCGCTGCCTCGTCCCATAAAGCGGGGGGCAGTGGCGGCCATAATAATGGAGCGACTGCCAAATGGCGGCTGCCTCTTGTTCGCTCTCAAGCGGCTTTAAAGCAAACAGCCCGCTGTCGGTGTATACTTTAGCCGCTTTGCCCCACTGCTCGATATGCCGCGGCCGAAGCCCATATTGCCTGAGCACAGCGCGGTACGTTTCAGACCGTATGGCCATCGTTACGCCCCCTCACCGGCAAAAGAAACGGAAAGCGTTCCTTTCAGGCGAAAGAACGGCTTCCCGCCATGGCCGGAATATATAACAGCTGCCCTTCGTGCACATCATCCGGGCTTTCCAAATCGTTGGCGCGCAAAAGTTGGGAAACGGTGACATCATATCGTTCGGCAATCTTGTCCAACGAGTCCCCTTGCTGGACGATGCAAATTTTGACTTGTGTAAACTCTTCCGCCTCGCTTTTCGCAAACAGCTTTGTTAAATACAGGGCGTTTTCGCTTTTCGTTTCCGTTGCTTGCTCTTCCTTGTCTTCCTCGGCGGTTTTTTTCGCGGCGCCGATCGACACTTTCGCCTCGGTCGGCGGCAGCAAAGTCGCCATGTCTTCTTCCGCTTCCGCACTCACCGCTTTCGTTTCCGTCTCGATTGGCAAAAACGGCTCTTTTACACCCGCCTCTTCATCAGGCGGCGTTTCTTCATGACGCACAGCCGTCGGTTCAAAGGCGGAAGCCGGCAGTTCCTCGCCTGCAGCGGCGGGACGATCCTCGGGTATGAACGCTTCGTCGCCGGCTGCCTCCTTGCGGGCGATCGACTCAAACGGGGCAAACAGCGGCTCATCGTCCTCCTCATCGTCCGGCAAATCATCGTCAAGCGGCGCTTCACTGATGCCGCTGATCGAAATGTCGGCAGTGATCAGCAATCTTCCGTTTTCATCCAAATCATAATCAAACGATTCAACCGTCACGTACACATCCTCAAGGGAACGAATGCGGTTTTTTGGAATCGTAATATCGATTGGAAAGCGGTGCGACAGCTCGCTAATGCCATCCTCGCGCACGGAAATATGCTGGATGTAGCGGTAGCTGGCAAATTCGAACGCATCACTGTCTGCTTCCGTGGCCTCTCCCCCGTCCCCCGGACGAAACTCTCCGTTTAATTCCAGCGCCCCGCGAATCGTAATATATTGATCGTACTCGTCGACAGAGATCACAGGATCAAGAGAAATCGACAAAAATTCGGCGACTTCCTGTCCGTTTTTAAACCAGACCGATTCTTCCAATGAAAACCGCAAATACGATTGCTCCAACCGGGCCTCCTCCTTCCGTCCCTTCGCCTAATGGATTCTATGACATTATCCATTGTATGAGTGAAAAAGAGACGGTATGATAAAAAAATCAGGCTGCCGTCGATCAGCAGCCTGATTTGGTTCACTCCTTGCGCAGACGGGCAAACACCCGCTCCGCTGCGGCAATCGTGTACTCGATATCCTCATCGCTGTGCGCCGTCGACAAAAACAGCCCTTCAAATTGCGACGGGGGCAAGAAAATGCCTTCATTCGCCATTTCCCGGTAATAAGCGGCAAACAGCTCCAAGTCGGACGTTTTCGCCGTTTCGTAATTGACCACCGGTTCGTTCGTGAAGAACAAGCCGATCATCGACCCGGCACGGTTGATCGTATGCGGAATGTCATATTTTTCGGCGGCCTGGCGCAACCCTTCTTCAAGGCGCGCCGCTTTGCGCTTGAACTCTTCATACGTTTCCGGCGTCAACTGGCGAAGCGTCTCGTAACCGGCGATCATGGCAAGCGGGTTGCCGGACAGCGTGCCTGCTTGGTACACCGGCCCGCTCGGTGCGACGAGCTCCATAATTTCTGCTTTTCCCCCATACGCTCCAACCGGCAGGCCGCCGCCGATCACTTTGCCGAGACACGTCAAATCCGGCTCAACGCCATAATACCCTTGGGCGCAATGGTAGTCCACGCGGAAGCCGGTCATGACCTCGTCAAAAATGAGCAGGGCGCCATACTGTTTCGTCACGTCCCGTAGCCCTTCCAAAAAACCAGGCACCGGCGGCACGACACCCATGTTGCCGGCGACCGGTTCGACGATCACCGCGGCGATGTCTTCGCCAAACCGCTCAAACGCGTAGCGAACGCTGTCTAAATCGTTATACGGAACGGTGATCGTATGCTGGGCGACCGACTCCGGCACGCCCGGGCTGTCCGGCAGGCCGAGCGTCGCCACGCCGGAGCCGGCTTTAATGAGCAGCGAATCGCCATGGCCATGGTAGCTGCCTTCGAATTTGATAATTTTGTTGCGCTTCGTGTAGCCGCGCGCGAGACGAAGCGCGCTCATCGTCGCCTCCGTTCCGGAGTTGACCATGCGCACGATTTCAACCGACGGCACCCGCTCGATGACGAGTTTGGCCAACTCATTTTCGAGCAACGTCGGGGCGCCAAAGCTCGTCCCTTGTTCCGCCACGCGCTTTAGCGCTTCCACAACGTGCGGATGGGCATGCCCTAAAATGAGCGGCCCCCATGACAACACATAGTCGATATATTCGTTGCCGTCAATATCATAAATTTTCGAACCTTGGCCGCGCGCCATAAAGATCGGCGTCATGCCGACCGACTTGAAGGCGCGCACCGGGCTGTTCACCCCGCCCGGCATCAGCTTGAGCGCCTCGCTGTAGGCGCCTTTTGACCGTTCATAGCTTCGCACCGTTCCGCCTCCTCTCTTTATTCTGCCAGCCAACGGGCGACGTCTTTCGCAAAATACGTGATGATCAAATCGGCGCCGGCCCGCTTCATGCCGGTCAGCATTTCCATGACGACCGCTTTTTCATCAATCCAGCCGTTTTGCGCCGCCGCCTTGACCATCGCATACTCGCCGCTGACGTTATAAGCGGCAAGCGGCAGCGGAAAGCGGTTTTTGATGTCGCGGATGATGTCCATGTAGGCAAGCGCCGGCTTGACCATCAAGAAATCGGCGCCTTCTTTCACATCCGACTCCGCTTCGCGAAACGCCTCAAGGCGGTTGGCCGGATCCATTTGATACGTTTTCCGGTCGCCAAACTGCGGCGCGCTGTTGGCCGCATCGCGGAACGGGCCGTAAAACGCCGAAGCGTATTTAATGGCGTACGACATGATCGGTACATACTCGAATCCGGCTTCATCCAATCCTTGACGGATGGCAGCGACAAAGCCGTCCATCATGTTCGACGGCGCAATGATGTCAGCGCCCGCTTGCGCCTGGCTGACCGCTGTTTTGACGAGCAGCTCAAGCGACAGGTCGTTCAGCACTTGTTCGTTCTCGACGACGCCGCAATGGCCGTGGCTTGTGTATTCGCATAAACATGTGTCGGCGATGACGACGATCTCCGGATGCTTCGCTTTGATTTCGCGGATCGCTCGTTGGACGATCCCGGTTTCGCAATACGCCTGTGAGCCGGCTTCATCTTTGTCATCCGGCACGCCAAACAACATGATGGCCGGAATGCCAAGCTTGGCGATGTCGTCCACTTCCTCGGATAAACGGTCAAGCGATAAATGGTAAACCCCTGGCATCGACGGCACTTCCCGCTTAATGCCACTTCCCTCGACCACAAACAGCGGATAAATGAGATCCTCGACGCGAAGATGCGTCTCGCGCACCATCGCCCGCAAGGCGGCCGTTTGCCGCAGGCGGCGGTGACGGTCAAATGTCAACGGCATTTTATCGTCCCTCCACTGAAAAATATTGTTCCATCGCTTTTATCATACCATCAGTTGTATAATCGGTTGGACAAATATGTACGGTGATCCCTTCCTGCACAGCTGCTCTTTTCGTCACCGGCCCGATGCAGGCAATGGTGACGCCTTCAAGAAGAGTCGGCGCGTTGTTGCCGAGAAGACGGACAAGACTATGGACGGCCGAAGGGCTCATCAACGTGATCACATCGATTTTCCGCTCGCATAGCAGCGCCAACAGCCGCTCACGTCCGCTTGCATCAGGCACCGTGCGGTACACCGTCAGCTCATCGACCAACGCCCCCGCTTCCCTTAGCGCTTCAGGCAACGTCGGGCGGGCCAAATCCCCTTTGACAAACAACACCCGGTCTCCATGGCGGAGGCGGGGCGCAAGGGCGGCTGCCAGCTGTTCGGCAGTGAAATCGTCCGGCATGAGCGCAGGCGAAAAGCCGAACTCAGCAAGCGCCGCCGCCGTCTTCCGACCGACAACAGCGATGTCCGGCACGGGCGCCGGCGAAGCGATATGCGGGCAAAAGAAGCGAACCGCATTGGCACTTGTAAAAATAAGCCAACGGTAACAATCGAGCCGTTCGGCTGCAGCGGCGATGTCTTCCGGCGCGGCGGCCGGCCTGATGGCAATGAACGGAATCTCCACCGGCACAGCGCCGGCAGCGCGCAGCTTGGCGGAAAACGGCGCTGCCTGCTCCTGCCCGCGGGTCACGAGCACGGTTTTGCCGGCAAGCGGGCTCTCAGGCATTATGGTCCAACCCCTTTTTCACTCGCTCGATGAGCGCCTTCGCCCCTTGCTCGCTCAACATGGCGGCCGCCTGCCGGCCGACCGCCTCCGGATCAACGCCGGCCACGATTTCTTTGTACATTTCGTTGCCATCCGGCGAGGCAACAAGCGCGGTGAGACGCACCGTTTCCCCTTGCACTTCCGCATAGCCGGCAATCGGCACTTGGCAGCCGCCTTCCATTTGCTGCAAAAAGGCGCGCTCCGCCCGCACCGCCCGTTCGGTTCGCTCATCGTTCAGGCGGTGTAACCATTCGCGCAGCTCCTCATCGTCTTCACGGCATTCCACAGCGAGCGCCCCTTGGCCGACCGCCGGGACGCAAATGTCCGGCGACAAGTAGTCGCTGATCACCTCATCGCTCCAGCCCATGCGCGCCAGGCCGGCGGCCGCCAGCACGATCGCGTCGTAATCTTCGTTCTCCAGCTTCGCCAGCCTCGTATCAATATTGCCGCGAATCCACTTGACCGTCAAATCCGGACGATAGGCAAGCAGCTGCGCCGAACGGCGCAGACTGCTCGTGCCGACGACCGCTCCCGGGGGCAAGTCAGACAGCGTCCGCTTTCCCTTGCTCACGAGCACGTCGCGCGCATCTTCGCGGCGCGGCACCGAGCCGATCACCAATCCGTCCGGCAGCACCGCCGGCATGTCTTTCATGCTGTGAACCGCCATATCGATGCCGCCGGTGAGCAGTTCATGCTCGATCTCTTTCACAAACAGCCCTTTTCCGCCCACTTTGGAAAGCGTGATATCAAGGACGCGGTCCCCTTTTGTGACGATTTCTTTCACCTCAAACGTAAACGGCGCCCCGAGACGCTTCAATTCGGCGATGACCCAGTTTGTCTGGGTCAAGGCGAGCTTGCTGCGCCGCGAGCCAACGACAATGTTCCGCATTTCGTTCCTCCCCAGTTACGCATACCAAAAATGAAATTTTGACAAACTGCCAAACAAGAAAAAGTTGACAAGCAAAAATAAAAACGAGCCGATGTTCCATAACGCGATCGCCTTTCCTTGCATCTGCCGGACGACCCGTTTGTAAAAGTAGATGCCATAAACAAGAAGAACGACAAACGATCCGAGCACTTTCGCGTCATACCAATGGAAGTGGTCAATTTGGATGTACGCCCAGATGACGCCGAGAATCAGCCCTAGTAACAACATAGGCAAACCGAGCAAATTTAAAACATACGACAAAAAATCGAGCTTCGCCAAATCGGCCATCCGCCATAGGCGCGCCCCCCATTTTTTTCTTTTCAGCAAACTGTATTGCAACATGTACAGCACCGAAAAAATAAAGGACAACGAAAACGCGGCGTATGCTCCGAGCGCGAGCGTAATATGGATGATCAAGAGCTCCGAGACGAGCCGTTCGGCGATGGCCGGCGACTGCGACGACGGCACGAACGTGTGAATGGCCAAAATAAAAAAGGCAAGAACATTCGTGAAAAAAACGATAAAATCAACGCGCAGCAGCCGATTGATCACGAGCGACAGCGTGATGAGCAGCCAAGCGTAAAAATAAAGCCCTTCCGACATCGTCAAAATCGGAAAGCGCTTCGTTTCGATGATACGAAAGGCGAACACCAGCGTTTGCAGCAGCCAGACAACAGAAAGCAACCAGAAGGCGGTTTCGTTCGCCTTCCGGTTTTGCTGCAAAAAGTCAATGAAGTATAGCAGGATGGACGCAATGTAAAGCAAAATCGACAGTTCGTACAACGGCGCCACAACCAATCCCACCTTACAGCTGCCACGATGGGCGGGCCGCTTCCGCTTGCTGCCGGTCGTTCCGCACGGTTTCTTCCCGTTTCATCCCTTGCTGCTGCGCTTTCACCGCATCTTCGATATTAAAAATTTTCATAAACAGCTCGAGTGCTTCCCCGGCATTCGGGCCGGCGGCAAGCTCTTTCGCCTGCAAAATCGGGTCGCGGAGCAGCTGGTTAATGATGCTTTTCGTATGCTTGTTCAACACTTTCCGGTCGCGCTCCGACAAGTGCGGCAATTTCCGCTCCAAACTTTTCATCGTTTCCGCCTGAATGGCGAGCGCTTTTTCACGCAGCGCCGCAATAACCGGCACGACTCCGAGCGTCTGCAGCCATTGGCTGAACGCAACGAGTTCGGCCTCCATCATCGTTTCAATGCGGGCCGCTGCCTTTTGCCGCTCGGCCAAATTGGCGGCCACCACATCTTGCAAATCGTCAATATCGTACAAAAAGACCGTCTCCAACTCGGCCAACGCCGGATCCAAATCGCGCGGCACCGCAATATCAACCATAAAAAGCGGACGGCCTTTGCGCATTTTCTCAAGCGGCGCCACCATTTCCTTCGTCAATATATAGCCTTTTGCCCCGGTCGAGCTGATGACGATATCAGCTTCCAGAAGCGCACACGACAGCTCACTGAGCGGCTTTGCTTCGCCGGCGAACTGCTTGGCGAGCTGCTTCGCTTTTTCGAGCGTCCGGTTGACGACTGTGACTTTGCCAACGCCGCTGCCATACAAGTTTTGCGCCGCCAACGCACCCATTTTGCCGGCGCCGATGATCAACACATGCTTATCCGCCAGGCGGCCGAAAATTTTCTTTGCCAGCTCAACGGCTGCATAGCTGACCGATACCGCATGCGCCCCGATGCCTGTTTCTGAATGGGCGCGCTTGGCGAACGTCACCGCCTGTTTAAACAGATGGTTGAAAATCGTGCCAGTCGTCCCAATCTCTTGGGCGAGCAAATAGCTGTCTTTCACTTGTCCTAAAATTTGCGTTTCCCCGAGCACCATCGAATCTAAGCCGGCGGCGACGCGGAACAAATGGCCAACGGCCGCCTCCCCTTCAAAGACAAGCAAATACGGAGCGATCGCTTCCGCCTCAAGGCCAAACCATTCAGCCAAAAACGCCTTAATATAGTAACGGCCGGTATGCGGTTGATCGACGACCGCGTAAATTTCCGTCCGGTTGCATGTCGACACGATGACGTTTTCGAGCACACTTTTTTGCTTGGCGAGCCGCCGCATCGCCTCTCCAAGCTCTGCCTCGCCAAACGCCAGCTTTTCACGAATTTCTACAGGGGCGGTTTTGTAATTCACGCCGACAACGATGACTTGCACAATGCCATCCCCCCTTTTAGCCAAATCCCTTCTACTATTATATCATGGCTGTCAGTCATTCCGGTTTGAAAAAATTGTGAACATCCGTCGAAAGCTATGATAAACTGTATACAGTGACCATTCTACCATAAACATGTCTATATGGGAAACGGGGGACATATGACCATGAAACAAAAAGCCGCTTTCTCCGGCATTCTGTTCATCGGCCTTGGGCTGTATTTCCTCGCCGGGCAGCTGTCAATCCCGTTTTTGCGCCTTTTTCAAGGCTGGCCGGCTTTGCTTGCCATTTGCGGCGCCGCCCTGCTCGGCCAAGCGTATTCCGCGCGCGAATACCAGTATGTCTTCCCTGGCTTCCTTTTGCTCGGCTTCGGCGTCGAACTGCTGCTCGTTGAGGCGTTTCCGTCCTGGCCGCACGGGATGAACGTGTTTTTTTTCATTACGGCGCTTGCCTTTTTGGCCAGCAGCCGCAAGCAAAAAGGCGGGGCCGGCTTCGGCGTCTTTTTTTTCTTTCTCGCCGTTGTACTGACGTTTTCCGGCCGCGGCCAACCGCTCTTTCAACTGTTGCAGACCGGGCTTTCTTCAGTCTGGACATTTTGGCCGCTCGGGCTGATCGCCGTTGGAGTGTATGTGCTATGGGCCAAACGGAAGTAAGCAGGCGAAAAAGCGGTTTCCGCCAACAGAACGGCCAGCCCGCGGGCGGAAAAGGCCGGTGAAGAACAATAGACTCGCTGAATTTGTCAACATCGCACGAAAATGACGTTATAGCGCCGCCAAGCGGTTCAACCCGAAAAAACCGTTTGGGGAGACCGTGTCTCCCCTCCGTCATCAGCCTTCTAAAAAGGCGTCCCGCTCCAAAAAACGGGACGCCTTTTTTCCATCATCCAGCTAAAAACGGCATGATCGCTGCCCATGCTTCCTCTTTTCCTTGTCCGGTCTCGGCGGAGAACAAAATGAGCGGGTCGCCGTCTGCTATGTTCAGCGTTTCACGCGCGATTTTCGCATGCTTTGCCTGCTTGCCGCGCGGCACTTTGTCCGCTTTCGTGGCGATGACGACGACCGGAATGTCATAATGCTTCAAAAACTCGTACATCATCACATCGTCTTTTGTCGGCGGGTGGCGCAAGTCAACGAGCAAGAGCGCCGCCTGGAGCGTCTGGCGCGTCGTAAAATATGTTTCCATCATCTTCCCCCATTTTTGCCGCTCCTGCTTTGAAACGCGGGCAAAGCCGTAGCCGGGCACGTCGACGAAGTAAAACGAATCGTTAATCAAATAAAAGTTCAACGTCTGCGTTTTGCCCGGCTTCGATGAGGTGCGTGCCAAGTTTTTCCGGTTGATCATTTTGTTGATGAACGACGATTTTCCGACGTTCGAGCGGCCGGCGAGCGCCACTTCCGGCCGCCCGCCGTCCGGATATTGCTCCGGCTTGACAGCGCTGATGACGAGCTCCGCTTTTGTTACGTTCATCGCTTCCACCCCACGAGCGCATGCGGCAGCACCTCATCGAGATGGGAGACGAGCACAAAGCGCAAGTCGCGCTTCACCGTTTCCGGAATGTCCGCTAAATCTTTTTCATTGTCTTTTGGCAAAATGACCGTTTTCAGCCCGGCGCGGTGGGCACTTAACGTTTTCTCTTTCAAGCCTCCGATCGCAAGCACCCTGCCGCGCAGCGTAATTTCGCCGGTCATGCCAACAAAGCGGCTCACCGGCTTGCCCGTCAGCGCGGAAATGAGTGCGGTGGCGATCGTAATGCCTGCAGACGGCCCATCTTTTGGCACCGCACCCTCCGGGACATGGATATGGATATCGTACATTTCATGGAATTTCGGATCGATGCCGAGTTCCTCAGCGCGCGATCGAACATAACTGAACGCCGCCTGCGCCGATTCTTTCATCACATCGCCGAGTTTTCCGGTCAACACAAGTTTGCCGTTACCTTTCGCGAGCGACACCTCAATGGCGAGCGTATCGCCGCCAAACGCGGTGTACGCAAGACCGGTCGCCACGCCGATCTGGTCCTCCGCTTCCGCCTGTCCATAGCGGTATTTTCGTTTTCCTAAAAATTCTTCGAGATTGTTTTCTGTGATGACGACCCGTTTTTTCTCACCGGAGACAATGAGGCGGGCCGCCTTCCGGCAAATCGCCGCCAACTGTCGCTCCAGCTCCCGCACTCCAGCTTCGCGCGTATAATGGCGGATGATGGCAAGCATCGCATCATCGCGCACTTGCAGCGCCGCTTTTTTCAAGCCGTGCTCATCGAGCTGCTTCGGCAGCAAATGCCGCTTCGCAATATGGAGCTTTTCAACTTCGGTATAGCCCGGAATCTCGATCACTTCCATCCGGTCCAACAGCGGCTGCGGAATCGCCGCCAAATAGTTGGCAGTCGCAATAAACATTACCTTCGACAAATCGTACGGCTCTTCAATATAATGGTCGCTGAACGCATGGTTTTGTTCGGGATCGAGCACCTCGAGCATAGCGGCCGACGGATCGCCGCGAAAATCGCTTGACATTTTATCGATTTCATCGAGCAAAAAAACCGGGTTGATCGTGCCCGCCTTTCTCATTCCTTGAATGATGCGGCCCGGCATCGCCCCCACGTATGTGCGGCGATGGCCGCGAATTTCCGATTCGTCGCGCACGCCGCCGAGCGACATGCGGACAAAGCGACGGCCGAGCGCTTTGGCGATCGAGCGGGCAAGCGACGTTTTGCCGACCCCCGGCGGTCCGGCAAGGCAAAGAATCGGACCTTTTAACGATTTCGTCAGCTGTTGCACCGACAAAAACTCGAGCACCCGCTCTTTCACCTTATCGAGTCCGTAATGTTCCTCATTTAAAATGGCTTCCGCCCGCTTAATATCGTGAATGTCTTCTGTCTCCTTCGACCACGGCAAGGCGAGAAGCCAATCCAAGTAGTTGCGGATGACCGCGCTTTCCGCTGAGGTCGCCGGAATTTTTTCATACCGGTCAAGCTCTTTGAGAGCCGTTTCTTTCACATGTTCAGGCATGCCGGCCGCCTCAATTTTTTCTTTCAACTCTTCCACTTCGCCCGTTTTTCCTTCTTTTTCGCCGAGCTCTTTTTGGATGGCTTTCATTTGTTCGCGCAAATAATATTCTTTTTGCGTCCGCTCCATCGATTGCTTGACGCGGGCGCTGATCTTTTTCTCGAGCTGAAGCACTTCTTTTTCGTTGTGCAAAATTTGAATGATTTTATTGAGGCGCTCTTTCACGTCGATCGTTTCCAAAATGCGCTGCTTTTCCTCGAGTTTGAGCGGCAAATGCGAGGCGATGATGTCGGCCATGCGCCCCGGCTCGTCAATGTCGACGATCGACGCGTAAATATCGGCCGACAGCCGTTTCGACAAGTTTATGTACTGCTCAAAGTATTCGAGCATCGTCCGCTTGAGCGCCTCATCTTCCAAGTCTTTCGCCGACCGGTCGGCAAACTTCTCAAACTTGACCGAAAAATACGGCTCCTCGCTGACGACTTCAGTGATAAGCGCCCGCGCGATGCCTTCCACAAGCACGCGGAACGTGCCGTTCGGCAATTTGAGCAGCTGCTTGACGCGCGCGATCGTCCCCATTTTATACAAGTCGTCCATGTCTGGATCGTCGACGGCGACATCTTTTTGCGACGTCAGCAAAATCATATGATCCTCCACCATCGCCTGTTCGAGCGCTTTGACCGATTTCTCGCGCCCGACGTCCAAATGGAGCACCATCGTCGGAAACACGAGCAGCCCCCGCAGCGGCAAAAGCGGAACGACCGTCTCCTTTTTCTTTCCGTTCACGCCGAACACCTCCATCTCTCGCTTCTATTCGTTTATTGTATAGTACGGCAGCGGGGTTTGTAAAATTTGACGTTTGCAGGCAAACAAAAACCGACTTCGGCGGCGATTCGCCGGCGCCGAAGCCGTACATGGACCACCTAAAAAACAGCCGCTTTCTATTCGCCATCAACCCTCCGTTGGCGCGTTGCCTTTATACAAGCTTTTTCCCTGGACGGTCGGCCGCCGCCGGCAAAAAGGCAGGCCCGCGGCGAAGCGCCTCCTCGCCGAACACGTGCATCAGCGCTTCTTCAAGACGGCGGACAGCAATAATTTGAATGCCGCTCACTTCCCGCAGCAGCGACTGCATGTTCTCAAGCGGAATTATCACCTTTTTCGCCCCCGCTTGTTTTGCCGCTTTGATTTTGGCAAATACACCGCCGACCGGTTTGACATAACCGCGGATGCTGATTTCCCCCGTCATCGCGATCGTATGATCAACCGGCAGCTGGTAAATGGCTGAATAAATGCCAACGGCGATCGCCACCCCGGCTGACGGCCCGTCGACCGGCGCGCCGCCCGGGAAGTTGACATGAATGTCGTAACGGTCGGCCGGCACCCCCATCGCCCGCAGCACGGTGATGACGTTTTCTGCTGAACCGCGCGCCATGCTTTTGCGGCGCACCGATTTTTCGGCGCTGCCGATGCTCTCTTCCTCAATAATGCCCGTGACGTTGATCGTCCCTTTTCCTTTCGCCGGCAAGGCGGTCACTTCAATTTCAAGAAGCGCGCCGGTGTTCGGGCCGTACACGGCAAGGCCATTGACGACGCCGACCGCCGGGGCGGACGCAATTTTCTTTTCATAGCGCGGAGCCATTTGGCTTGAATGAATGACCCATTCAATGTCTTTATCCAAAATTTTGTCACGGTTTTCCGTAATGGCAAGACCGGCGGCGATTTGCATCATGTTCACCGCCTCCCGCCCATTGCGCGCATAGGCGGCAAGCAGGCGAATTCCGCTTTCTGACACGTTCAGGCGGATTTTTTCCGCCGCCTTTTTGGCGATTAAGGCGATCTCGTCTTGATCGAGTTCACGGAAAAACACTTCCAAACAACGGGAGCGGATAGCCGGGGGAATTTCGTTCGGCGTGCGCGTCGTCGCCCCGACAAGACGGAAATCGGCTGGCAGCCCGTTTTGAAAAATATCGTGAATATGGCTTGGGATTTGCGGGTTTTCTTTGCTGTAATAGGCGCTTTCAAAAAACACTTTCCGATCCTCGAGCACTTTTAGCAGCTTGTTCATTTGGATCGGGTGAAGTTCGCCGATTTCGTCGATAAACAACACGCCGCCATGGGCGTTCGTCACCGCCCCTTGCTTCGGCTGGGGAATGCCCGCTTGGCCCATCGCCCCGGCCCCTTGGTAAATCGGATCGTGCACCGAACCGATGAGCGGATCGGCAATGCCGCGCTCGTCAAAACGCGCCGTCGTCGCATCGAGCTCGACGAACACCGCATTTTTTTTGAACGGAGAAAGCGGGTTTTTTTTCGCTTCTTCCAACACGAGCCGGGCGGCTGCCGTTTTGCCGACGCCAGGCGGGCCGTAAATGATGACATGTTGCGGATTCGGCCCACATAGCGCGGCTTTCAGCGCCTTAATGCCGTCTTCCTGGCCGACGATATCGTCAAAACGTTTCGGCCGCACTTTTTCCGCGAGCGGCTCGGTCAGCGAAATGGAGCGCAGCTTGCGGAGCTGCTCCATCTCTTTGCGCGACTCTTTATCGATCGATACCTTTTGTACGCGCTGTCCTTTTAACAAGTTCCAAAAGTAAAGGCCGATAATGACGCCGAAAAACAGCTGAATGACAAGCACGATGTTTGTCCAGTCCATGCCCCGACATCCTCCTGACTTCGATTTAGTATGTAGTATGATAGTATCCCCGCGAACTGGCGGGAATAAACAAAAAAGCGCCGGCCGGCGCCCGGGGCATGGCGCCGGCCAAAAAAAGAAACCGCCGTTTATGGCGGTTTCTTGATTAAGCGGATGTTTTCCGTTCATGCTCAATGACCGTGCCGTCGTGGCGGACGAGTTTCGGCGGTTTTGTGCCGCGCACGGTATCGAGCGTAATGATGCATTTTTGCACATCTTCGCGCGATGGAAGCTCAAACATGACATCGAGCATAATTCCTTCGATGATCGAACGGAGGCCGCGCGCACCCGTTTTCCGTTCGATCGCTCTTTTCGCGATTTCCCGGAGCGCCGCTTCTTCAAACTCGAGTTCAACGCCGTCAAGCTCCAGCATTTTTTGGTATTGTTTCACGATCGCGTTTTTCGGCTTCGTCAAAATATCGATCAACGCCTGTTCGTCAAGCGGCTCAAGCGTCGTAATGACCGGCAGACGGCCGATGAACTCCGGAATAAGCCCGAACTTGAGCAAGTCTTCCGGCAGCACTTTCGACAGCAAGTTTTTCTCATCAACATCGGCTTGGTTCATTTCCGCACCGAATCCGATCACTTTTTTGCCGAGGCGGCGCTTAATGATCGGCTCGATGCCATCAAACGCCCCGCCGCAAATGAACAAAATGTTCGTTGTGTCGATTTGGATGAACTCCTGATGCGGATGTTTGCGGCCGCCCTGCGGTGGAACGCTGGCGATCGTTCCCTCCAAAATTTTGAGCAGCGCCTGTTGCACCCCTTCACCGGAAACATCGCGGGTGATGGAAGGGTTTTCCGATTTGCGGGCGATTTTATCGATTTCATCGATATAAATAATGCCTTTTTCTGCCCGTTCCACATCATAATCGGCCGCTTGGATGAGCTTCAGCAAAATGTTTTCGACGTCCTCGCCGACATAGCCTGCCTCCGTGAGCGATGTCGCATCGGCGATGGCAAACGGCACGTTTAAAATGCGCGCCAATGTTTGCGCCAACAGCGTTTTCCCGCTCCCAGTCGGCCCGATCATCAAAATGTTGCTTTTCGACAGCTCGACATCATCGATTTTGCTGCCGGAATTGATCCGTTTATAATGGTTGTAAACCGCAACGGCGAGCGATTTTTTCGCCTCATCTTGGCCGATGACGTATTCATCTAAAATTTCCCTGATCTCCATCGGCTTCGGCACGTCTTTAAATTCAAATTCTTCCTCGTTTCCAAGCTCTTCCTCGACGATCTCCGTGCACAATTCAATGCATTCATCACAAATGTAAACGCCCGGGCCGGCGACGAGCTTGCGCACTTGGTCTTGCGTTTTGCCGCAAAACGAACACTTTAGCTGCCCTTTTTCATCATTAAATTTAAACATGTCATTCACCCCTTGCTAACAAAATCGCACCTGCGTTATGTATCATGTCTCGCCATCCCATGTTGCAAAAAACTTATGTATTCGCTATTTTACCATACATGCGTCAAAAAAAGCGAATGAAAAACCTGTAATGTGTTAGAAAAGTTTGAAAAATTACCTCCAGGCGCCAATGACTGAGATAAAGAACAAGGCACGAACGTCTCGCGCCTTGTTCCTTCTACCTTTATTATTATGCCGCAACCGTGCTGTGCTCCACAAGAAAATCGATCGTTTTCCGCCATTTTAAATCTTCTTTGACGCCATCCAAGCTGCCGAGCAGCTCTTTTAACTTGTCCACGCTCAAGTTGTAGGCTTCCGCCATTTTTTGGAGTTCTTCCTCCACCTCTTCATCGGTTACCTCGATGTTTTCTGCTTTGGCGATCGCTTCGAGCGTCAAGGCCGCACGCACCCGTTTTTCGGCGTCTTCTTTCATTTGCTCACGCAGCGCCGCTTCATCCTGACCTGAGAATTGATAGTACAGCTGCAAGTTCAGCCCTTGCATTTGCAGTCGTTGATCAAATTCGCGAAGCATCCGGTCCGTCTCGTTTTGCACCATGACAGCCGGAATATCGATTTCCGCATTGGCTGCCGCTTTTTCGACGACCGCATTGCGCAACGCCGTTTCCGCTTCATTCTTTTTCGCTTCTTCCAGACGGGCGCGGATTTTCGCTTTCAGTTCGTCAAGCGTTTCAACTTCTTCATCGACGTCTTTCGCAAACTCGTCGTCCAAAGCCGGCAATTGCTTCGCTTTCACTTCATGCACTTTCACTTTGAACGTCGCCGGTTTGCCAGCCAGCTGCTCAGCGTGGTATTCTTCCGGGAACGTCACTTGAATTTCTTTTTCTTCGCCGGCTTTCATACCGACAAGCTGTTCTTCAAACCCCGGGATAAAGGTGCCTGAACCGATTTCGAGCGAATAGTTTTCCGCCTTGCCACCTTCAAACGGTTCACCGTCGACAAATCCCTCGAAATCGATGACGGCCGTATCGCCGTTTTCCACCGTTCCGTCTTCTTTCACGACGAGTTCGGCGTAATTTTCTTGCAGGCGTTTCAGCTCGTTTTCGACGTCTTCATCCGTTACCGTCGCATCCATTTTTTCCACTTCAAGCCCTTTGTATTGGCCGAGCTTCACTTCCGGTTTTACCGTCACTTTCGCTTTAAAAATCAGGCTTTTCCCTTTTTCCATTTGTTCAATGTCGATTTCCGGCATCGATACCGGCTCAATGCCTGCTTCTTCGACCGCTTTCGCATACGCTTCCGGCAGCAAAATATCGAGCGCGTCTTGATAGAGCGCCTCAACGCCAAACCGTTTTTCAAACAGGACGCGCGGCACTTTCCCTTTGCGGAAGCCCGGCAGCGCAATATTTTTCACCACTTTTTTAAATGCGGCATCCAAGCCTTTGTTCACTTGCTCGGCGTCGACTTCAACCGTCAATACGCCCTCATTTCCTTCGAGCTTTTCCCATTTGACTGACATACTGTTCCCTCCAACTAAAATCATTGCGCGGATCCATCATGCCATCCGCTTGTCCATTATCCTCTTATTATGCTCTGATTATGTAGCAAGTATGCGAAAACAAATACATAGCACAGCCATTATATTATAACATATGAAAGCCATGTTTCAACATCGAACCCTCTATTTAAAAAAAGGAAAGTTTCTCTACCTCATGCAACTTTTTGCAAAGTTCCGCCATCTCCGCTTCTGTGACACCGTAGCGAGCCGCCACGTCATTCGTTTCGACGTCGATGCCTTGAAACCGGCTCGCCATCCAGTGAAGGGCAGCCATCCATGCCTCGGCATTGGCGGGCTCCGGTGGAAACGGATATAAGATGTAGGCATAACGGAGCCAAATTTCCGCCGCTGTCTCATATAGGCTCGGGCTGTCTGCAGAAAGCCGCTGTTCCAGCAGGCGAAGCAACATGGAAGCAAACTCCGTCTCCGTCTGCTCGTTTAGCGCGGATGGCACCACGTCAATGCGGCGGCCGAATTTTTCGACTGTCACCGCTTCGTCGACCCGTTTGACGGTCAGCAGGCGAAGCAGCATCGTTTTGGCCATCGGGCTTTTGTCCGGCTCGCGCAAATATTGCTTAAGCAGCGGCAATACGGGGCTGATTTCTTCTTTTTCCAACTGCTTGATAAGCTGCATTTGCTCGGCGATGTCTCCTGACTCAAGCAGCCGCTTAGCCTGTTTCCATTCGGCAGGCGGCAGCGGGCGAGCGCTCATTTTTTCGCTGAAGCGGAGAAGCTGGCGAAGCTGTCCGCGCAGCGAAACGGAAAGCGAAGGACGCTGCAAAGCGGCGCGAATGGCTGCTTCCGCTTCGCTGTACCGGTTCGTCTGCAACAAAAGCGCAATATACATTTGCAACAGTTCGCTGTTGTCCGGTTGTTCCTCAAGCAAAGCCGCCAAGCGCCATTCGGCTTCGTCGTGCTCCCCGAGCTCGTAGCAGCAAACGGCAAGCCCGAGCCGAACCGGAAAGCTGCTGTCGCCGAGCTGCTCAGCGGCGCGCAAAAAGCGGAACGCTTCCTTGTACCGCTTCGCCTCAAGCGCCATAAACGCTTCTTCGATCAGCCGTTCCTTTGTTTGTGGAAACATAATGATTTTTCCTTTTTTTTCGCTTCCCATCTTCGCCCGCTCCTATTTTCATTTACTACAAGTGTAGCAAGTTTTCCCCAGCGACACAAGCTGTGGATTGCAGCACACCGCAGCGACATGATGGAAGCACGCCCATACGTTCACAACCGGACAAAGAAACGGGGCGGCGTTAAAAGGCGGTCTGCCTTCAGACGGGAGGCAAATATAGCCCGAAAGGCCGGAGGAAAATGACGGATTCGCCGGATTGATAAGAAATCGCCAGAAGATGAGGGGATGGCGCCGCGATATTTCTGAATAGAAAAAACGTTGCAGGAGGGCCATGTCCCTTTTGACGATCGACTCGTTATAAAGAAGCGCCAGCGCGTGAACGGACGATAAAAAGGGTGCCCCGTCGCTTTTGGGACACCCTTCGTCCATCCCGCCTTGCCGCGCCAAACGCATAACGGCTACGGCCGTGGGCAATGTTTTTGTTCGTACGCGGCAATGTAAGGTTCATATACAAACGTCAAATCGATTTCATCCCATCCTTTTAACAGCAGCTGCCTCCGGTACGGGTCAATGTCAAACGGGCGCGAAAACCCTTCGTCATCGAACACGCGCTGCTCTTCAAGCGACACCGTCAACTCATAGTCAGCGCGCTCACTTTGGCGCAATAAGTAGCGGACATCTTCCCGATCGAGCCGGATCGGCAACAGTCCATTCTTTAAACAGTTATTGTAAAAAATATCAGCAAATGACGGGGCGATGATCGCGCGAAATCCGTAATCTTGAAGCGCCCAGGGCGCGTGCTCGCGCGACGAGCCGCATCCGAAGTTTTCATCGGCGATCAAAATCGTCGCTCCTTCGTTCTCCGGGCGATTCAGCTCAAACTCCGGATTTGGCGTGCCATCGCTCAAATACCGCCAATCATAAAATAGAAACTGGCCGAATCCGGTGCGCTCGATTCGTTTTAAAAACTGCTTCGGAATGATCTGGTCCGTATCGATGTTCGCCCGGTCGATGCCGGCGGTTTTCCCGCGGTGAATCGTAAACGGCTTCATCGTCCTTTCCCCCTTCCGTTATGGATGTCACTGATGGCAAAGGAGCTCGGCTTCCTAGGATGCCGCGCCGCCTCTTTTGCCATCACGATCGTCAATTTAACAGACCGGCTCAGCTTCAAGCTGGCGCACGTCGACAAAATGTCCATAAATCGCAGCCGCCGCGGCCATCACCGGGCTGACGAGATGCGTGCGCGCTCCTTTTCCTTGCCGCCCTTCAAAGTTGCGGTTCGACGTTGACGCACAGTGCTCGCCTTCTGGGATGATGTCCGGGTTCATGCCCAAACAGGCGCTGCAGCCAGCCTCACGCCATTCAAAACCGGCATCGATGAAAATTTGCGCAAGCCCCTCTTCTTCCGCCTGTCTTTTCACTTGCTGCGACCCCGGCACAACGAGCGCGCGCACGCCCGGAGCGACTTTTTTTCCTTTGACAATGCCCGCTGCCGCCCGCAAATCGCTGATGCGCGAGTTCGTACATGAGCCGATAAAAACGTGCTGCACCGGAATATCGGTGATCGCCATTCCCGGTTTCAAGCCCATATACTCGAGCGCCCGGCGCACCGCGTTTTGCTCTGTTTTGCTTTCAAACTGCTCGGGATGCGGCACGACGCCATCGACCGATGTGCTCATCGCCGGGGTTGTACCCCATGTCACCATCGGGGCGATCGTCGACGCGTCGATTTCAATCGTCTTGTCGTATTCCGCCCCCTCATCGCTTGCAAGCGCCCGCCACCGTTCGACCGCTTGCTCAAACGCTTCGCCTTTTGGCGCATATTTGCGGCCGCGCAAATAGGCGAATGTCGTTTCATCCGGGCTGATGAGCCCGGCTCTCGCCCCCGCTTCAATCGACATGTTGCAAATCGTCATCCGTTCTTCCATCGACATGCGACGGATCGCCTCACCGGTAAACTCAATAATATAGCCGGTGCCGACGCCAACGCCATAGCGGCCGATAATGGCCAAGATGACATCTTTGGCGGTCACCCCTTTGCCGAGGCGGCCGTTGATGCAGATTTGCAGCGTTTTCGGCTTATGCTGCCAAAGCGTTTGCGTCGCCAGCACGTGCTCGACCTCGCTTGTGCCGATGCCAAACGCCAACGCGCCAAACGCCCCGTGCGTCGACGTATGGCTGTCGCCGCAAACGATCGTTTTCCCCGGTTGGGTCAAGCCGAGCTCCGGACCGATGACGTGCACGATTCCTTGCTCTTCGCTATGCAAATCTGCCAGTGGGATGCCGAACTCGCGGCAGTTGCGCTCAAGCGCAGCGATTTGGTTGCGCGCCACTTCGTCGGTAATCACAAATCGGTTAACGGTCGGCACGTTATGGTCCATCGTCGCAAACGTCAAATCCGGCCGCCGCACCTTCCGCCCTTTTTGCCGCAATCCTTCAAACGCTTGCGGCGAGGTCACTTCATGCACTAAGTGCAAATCGATGTACAATAAATCCGGTTTGCCCTCCTCACGGTAGACGACGTGGTTTTCCCAAATTTTATCGATGATCGTTTTCGGCTTCATTGGTTTTCACCTCGCACGTCTTAGGCATAAACGGTCCTAATTTGAGCAATGGTCGTATAATCCAGCACCTCCGCTTTGATTTCTTCGACCATTTCGTTCGTGGATACGATGCGGACGCCGCTTGGCGCCAAATCCGCAGTGCGCAAGCCTTGATCGAGCACCTGCCGCACCGCGTGCTCGACCGCCTCCGCTTCCGCAGTGAGCCCGAACGACAGGCGAAGCATCATCGCGGCCGACAAAATCGCGGCAATCGGATTGGCTTTGTTCATACCGGCAATATCAGGCGCCGAGCCGTGAACCGGCTCATACAAACTCGGCCCGGAAGCGGATAAGCTGGCTGACGGCAGCATCCCGAGCGAACCGGACAGCATCGAGGCCTCGTCGCTCAAAATATCGCCAAACATGTTTTCTGTCACAATGACATCAAACTGCTTCGGCGCGCGGATGAGCTGCATCGCGGCATTGTCAACAAGCATATGCTCAAGCGTGACGTCCGGAAATTCCTTCGCCACCTCTTCAGCCACTTCTCGCCATAATCGGCTTGACGACAGGACGTTCGCCTTGTCGACCGACGTCACTTTTTTCTTCCTCCCGCGCGCAAGCATAAACGCCATGCGCACGATCCGTTCGATTTCTTCCTTTTTATACAAGAGAGTGTCAACCGCTCTTTCTTCCCCGTTTTCCACGACGCGGCCGCTCGGCTGGCCAAAGTAAATGCCGCCGGTCAGCTCGCGGACGATGACAAAATCGACGCCTTGCACGAGATCCGGTTTTAACGGCGAAGCGGAAACCAAACTGTCATAGCAAACAACCGGCCGCAAGTTGGCATATAAGTCGAGCTGCTTGCGAATGGCAAGCAATCCTTTTTCCGGGCGCAAATGCGGAGGGTTGTCGTCCCACTTCGGACCGCCGACCGCCCCGAGCAGCACCGCATCGCTCTGTTGGCAAAGGCGAAGCGTCTCTTCTGGGAGCGGCGTCCCGGCTTCATCGATCGCGGCTCCGCCAATCAATCCATACTCAAACGCAAACTCGTGGCCAAACCGGATGCCGACCGCTTTCAAAACCTCGACCGCTCCGGACGTCACTTCCTTGCCGATGCCATCGCCCGGCAAGACGGCAATCCGATAGTTTCCCATGTTTGAATCCCTCCGTTTTATGATGTTGCCACCTTTTCGTTTTCAGCACGCATCGCTTCGATCATAAACACGCGGTTCATGGCGTTGATGTACGCTTTCGCCGACGCCTCAAGCACGTCTTGCGCCGTTCCGCGCCCGCTCGTTTCAACATCGCGCACGCGCACTTTCACAAATACTTGCGCTAGCGCATCGCGGCCGCCGCCGACCGACTCAATCCGGTAGTCAAGCAGTGTCACTTCCGTTTGGAAGCAGCGCTCGAGCGTATTGTACAGCGCCTCGACGCTGCCGGCGCCGGTCGCCGCTTCTTGGATTTCATTCCCCTTCCCGTCTTTCAGTACCACGACCGCTGTCGGAATTTGATTCGTCCCGTATTGCACTTGAATGGAAGACAATTGATAAAAATCTTTGAAGTGGTCGAACTTCTCTTCGAAAATCAACGCGATTAAATCGTCGTCGGTAATATCCTTCTTTTTGTCCGCCAGTTCTTTAAAACGGACAAACAGCTGATTGATCTCTTCATCGGACAACGTGTAGCCGAGCTCCTCAACCCGGTTGCGAAGCGCATGGCGGCCGGAATGTTTGCCGAGCACCATCGAATTCGACGGCACGCCGACGAGCTCCGGTGAAATGATTTCGTACGTCGTTTTTTCTTTTAAGACGCCGTCTTGATGGATGCCCGATTCATGCGCAAACGCGTTTTTGCCGACGACCGCTTTGTTGGGTGGAACGACGACCCCGGTCAGCTTGCTGACGAGATTGCTTGTGCGCTTAATTTCTTGCAAATTGAGGCGCGTTTCCACTTGATAATAATCTTTGCGAATGTGAAGGGCGACGGCGATCTCCTCAAGCGCCGCGTTGCCGGCCCGCTCGCCGATGCCGTTGATCGTGCACTCGACCTGCGTCGCCCCATGCTCAATGGCCGACAACGAGTTCACCACCGCCATGCCCAAGTCATCATGACAATGAGCGGAGAGTGAAACATTTTCAATATTCGGAACATTGTTTTGCAAATAGAGGAAAATTTCCCCGTATTCTTTCGGCGTAATATAGCCGACCGTATCCGGGATGTTGATGACCGAGGCGCCGGCTTTGATCACTTCGGCGACGATTTTCGCCAAAAACGGCAGCTCGCTCCGGCACGCATCTTCCGCCGACCATTGGACGATCGGGAAAAAGCGCTTCGCGTATTTCACTGCCTCAACCGCCGCTTCAATCACTTGTTCCGGCGTCATCCGCAATTTATGCACCATATGGATCGGCGAGGTGGCGATGAATAGGTGGAGCCGCGGCTCCGCGCCGCCTTTTAACGCCTCCCACGCCGCATCAATATCGCTTCGGACCGAGCGCGACAGCCCGGTGACCGAGCATGTTCTCACCGTTTCGGCGATTTGTTTGACCGCCTCAAAATCGCCTTTTGACGAGGCGGGGAAGCCCGCCTCGATGATGTCAACCCGCAGCCGTTCAAGCTGACGGGCAATTTCCAACTTTTCTTGCAAGTTCAAATTGACGCCGGCCGACTGTTCCCCATCGCGCAATGTAGTATCAAAAAACTTAATGTTTCGCACCTGGCACCACCGCCTCTTTTTGTTTTGCTTTCACAAACGGCATCATGCTCCGCAGTTCGCGTCCGACGACTTCGATCAAATGCTCGTTCTCGCGCCGGTTGATGGCGTTGAACTCCGGACGGTTTGCTTGGTTTTCCAAAATCCAGCTTTTCGCGAATTTGCCGGTTTGGATGTCATCGAGCACCTTTTTCATTTCCGCTTTCACGGCGTCGTTAATGATGCGCGGACCGGTGATAAAGTCGCCCCATTGCGCCGTATCGGAAATCGAGTAGCGCATCCACGACAAGCCGCCTTCATAAAGAAGATCAACGATGAGCTTCATTTCATGCAAACACTCGAAATAGGCGACTTCCGGCTGATACCCGGCTTCAACGAGCGTTTCAAACCCGGCCTTGATGAGCGCCGTCAGCCCGCCGCACAGCACCGCTTGTTCACCGAACAAGTCGGTTTCCGTCTCTTCTTTGAACGTTGTCTCCAACACCCCAGCTCGAGCAGCACCAATCGCTTTCGCATAGGCGAGCGCCGTTTCTTTCGCGTGTCCGGTTACATCTTGATAAACGGCGATGAGCGCCGGCACCCCGGCTCCTTCCGCATATGTGCGACGCACGAGATGGCCTGGTCCTTTCGGCGCCACCAAGAAGACATCGACATGCTCCGGCGGGACGATTTGGCTGAAATGAATGTTAAACCCGTGCGCAAACACAAGCGCGTTGCCCGGTTCAAGCCCCGGTTCAATCTCTTCCTTGTAGACAGCCGGCTGTTTCTCATCCGGCAGCAACACCATCACAATATCCGCTTGTTTTGCCGCTTCGCGCACCGAGTATACTTCAAAGCCGTCCTGTTCCGCCTGCTCCCACGATTTCCCTTTGCGCAACCCGACAATGACGCGGACGCCGCTGTCGCGCAAGTTTTGTGCATGGGCGTGGCCTTGTGAGCCGTAGCCGATGATCGCGACCGTTTTCCCTTGCAAATATTGTTCGTTTGCATCCCCGTTATAGTAGACTTTTGCCATGATTACCCTCTCCTTTGTCGTGTAGTGTAAATGGGCCGCCATGCGCCCTCATTGCGCACAGGCGCGGTTATTCGTATCGACAATGTTTTGACAACGATCGTTGCAACGGAGACAGCGGCCGTTAAATGATAAACGCCGTTTTCTGGTTGGCCGCCGCTTTTTGCGCCCCGCGGGTGAACGCGGTCGTACCGGTGCGCGCCACTTCTTTGATGCCATAGGGGCGCAACAGCTCAATCAACGCCTCGACTTTTTCCGGCTCGCCGGTGACTTGAATGACGAGGCTGTCTTTGCTGACGTCGACGATCGAGGCGCGGAACGGCTCAATGAGCGTGTAGATTTCTTGGCGGATCGCCGGAGCAGCCGCCACTTTCACAAGCGCCAGCTCACGGGCGACGATCGCCTGATCCGTGATGTCATTGACTTTCAATACATCGATCTGCTTGTTTAGCTGTTTGATAATTTGTTCCGCGGTCCGTTCGTCGTCGACATTGACGACAAATGTCATCCGCGAGACTCCATCGATTTCCGTATGCCCGACGGTGATGCTTTCGATATTGTAATGCCGCTTCGTAAACAGCCCGGTGATGCGGTTTAACACGCCCGGGCGGTTGTTGACCGTCATCGTGATAATTCTTCGCACGCTTTCACCCCCACCATTTCATGAAGCCCTTTGCCGGGCGCCACCATCGGATACACGTTCTCGTCGGCGCGGACGTGGAAATCCAACAGCACCGGGCCGTCCATCGCAAACGCTTGTTTTAACACTTCAGCTGCTTCCGCCTCCGTCTTCGCCCGCAGCCCCGGTATGCCGTATGCTTCAGCGAGTTTTACAAAATCCGGCTGATTCGGGATGAGCGAATGGGAGTACCGTTTTTCGTAAAACAGCTCCTGCCATTGCCGCACCATGCCGAGCGCCTGGTTGTTGACGATGACGATTTTAATTGGCAACCCCAGCTCTTGAATGACCGACAGCTCTTGAAGCGTCATTTGGAAACCGCCGTCGCCGACGATGGAAACGACGGTCGCGCTCCGATCCGCCAGCTGGGCGCCGATCGCTGCCGGAAGCCCAAAGCCCATCGTGCCGAGCCCCCCGGACGTCACCCACCGGTGCGGTCGATTGAACTTGTAATATTGCGCCGCCCACATTTGGTGCTGGCCGACGTCCGTTGTGACGATCGCTTCGCCATTTGTCAATTCGTAAATCATTTCGACAAGCTTTTGCGGCTTGATCGTCCCGGCTTCCGGCTCGTAATGGAGCGGGAAGCGCCGCTTCCACTCATTGAGCTGTTCGAGCCACGCCGCGTTGTCAGCCGGTTTGCCTTGCTGGGCGATCAGTTCCTGCAGCGCCGCTTTGGCGTCGCTGACAATCGGAATTTTGGTCGGCACGTTTTTGCCGATTTCCGCCGGGTCGATGTCGATATGAGCGACAGTCGCCTTTGGCGCGAAGTATTTCAAGTTGCCGGTGACCCGGTCGTCAAAACGGGCGCCGATGTTGATAAGCAAATCGCACTCATAGAGCGCCATGTTCGCCGTGTACGTCCCGTGCATGCCCGCCATCCCCAAGAAAAGCGGATGGTCTGCCGGGAAGCCGCCAAGGCCAAGAAGCGTATGAACGACCGGAATGTTTTGCTGCTCGGCGTACTGCCGCAATTCGTTTGCCGCGTCGGCGTGCAAGACGCCGGCGCCGGCTAAAATGACCGGCCGCTTCGACTGGCTGACCGCCTCGACAAGACGGCGGATTTGCCAATGGTTCGGCTGCGTCGTCGGCTGATACCCAGGCAAGCAAACTTCTTCATCGTAATCGAATTCCCCTTCGGCCGTTGTGATGTCTTTCGGAATATCGATCAACACCGGCCCCGGCCGTCCAGTCGTTGCGATGTGGAACGCCTCTTTGATGATTTTCGGCAGCTCACTGATGTCGCGCACTTGGTAGTTGTGTTTCGTAATCGGCATCGTAATCCCGACGACATCGGCTTCCTGAAAGGCGTCCGAGCCGATGACGCTCGTCGCTACTTGCCCAGTGAACACGACGAGCGGCAACGAATCCATCATGGCGTCGGTCAGTCCGGTGACGATGTTGGTCGCTCCCGGCCCCGATGTCGCGATGACGACCCCCGGTTTTCCGGAAATGCGCGCGTACCCTTCCGCCGCATGAATGGCTCCCTGCTCGTGCCGCGTCAAGACGTGAAACACGCCGGCCTTATACAGCTCGTCGTAAAGCGGAAGCACCGCGCCGCCCGGATAGCCGAAAATGACTTCGACTTGCTCCGCCTTCAGCGCTTCGATCAACATCATCGACCCGCTCATCCTCGTCTTCGTCTTCGCCTGCTCCTCCACGTTCATCTTTGCCATCGTCGATCCTCCCCGTTGGTTGTGATCCATATAAAAAACCTTTTCACCCACCATGACTGGCATTTCCAGCCAAAGGGGCGAAAAGGTTTCCTTTCCGCGGTACCACCCTTCTTCGCGGCCATGACGGCCGCCTCAGGAGCAGCCAGCCGAAACCGGCTGCTCGTTTTTTGTAACGGGTGAAGCGCACATCCCCACCCGTCCGGCCCTACTGGCGAATCTGCGTTCAAGCCGGCGCTCGGAGGTGAGTTCATCAAGCGGCAACATCACCGGTTCGCAGCTCCCCCGGCTCTCTGTGGATGTTGGCCCCGCTGACTACTTATCCTCGTCAACGCTTTCTCGCTATATGGTTGTCATTCTTGCTCAACCGACATTGGCATTAGTCGGATACACTTTGACCCCTTCGGCGACAACGCGGCGGCGGAATTCTTCAAGCAGGCGCTTCGTATGCGGACCCGGCGTCCCGTCGCCGATCGTCCGGCCATCGACTTTAATGACGGAAATGACTTCTGCTGCCGTCCCGGTTAAAAACACTTCATCTGCCACATACACGTCATGGCGGGTGAACGGCTCCTCTTTCACCGTATAGCCGAGATCAACGGCAATTTCCATAATCGCCTGGCGCGTGATGCCTTCCAGCGCCCCGACATACCCTGGAGGCGTGTAAATGACGCCGTTTTTAATGATGAAGACGTTGTCGCCGGAACCTTCGGCCACATATCCTTGGTCGTTTAAGATCAGCGCCTCGCTCACGTTGGCCAAATGCGCCTCAATTTTGACAAGAACGTTGTTCAAATAATTGAGCGATTTGACTTTCGGGCTCAATACATCGGAGCGGTTGCGGCGCGTCGCTACTGTCACCACTTCGATGCCGGTTTCATATAAATGTTTTGGAAAGAGCGCGAGCGGCTCCACGATAATGACGATTTGCGGCGTTTTGCATTTGTACGGGTCAAGGCCCAAATCGCCGACCCCGCGCGAAACGACTAAGCGAATGTATGCATCCTGATAGCCGTTGCGGCGGACGGTTTCAAGCACATGGCCGATCATTTCGTCCTTCGTATATGGAATGTCGAGCAAAATCGACTTGGCCGAATTGTACAGCCGATCTATGTGCTCCTCAAGGCGGAAGACGTTGCCGCTGTAGACGCGGATGCCTTCAAATACGCCGTCCCCATACAAAAATCCATGATCATACACGGAAATTTTGGCGTTTTCTTTTGTCACAAATTCTCCGTTTAAAAAGATCCATTGTTCGCCCACTTCGGTTCCCCTCTTCCTTGATCAGTCAACGGTTGCTTTAAACGGCTCGGTGATGTGTTTGAGTCGTTTCTCTTGTTTGAAAATTATAATAATCCGAAACGACCGCGCCGTCAATAACGTTTTTCGAAAATTCCGATTGGTCGAACTATTTGAATGCGCTTACATTATGATAGAATCAAGGTTTTGCCGATTCAAAAATTTTTTCTTTCTTGGCGGCTCATAGAAAGCGGACGCGCTCTAACTGCCAAAGACGAAAAACAAAAAATAGCGGACGTTTTGTCCGCTTAGATCGAAAAGGTTCGTTCCATTCCGGAAACGGGCTGCCCATTCACTTCATAAAATTGGACATGCACGCGCCCGCCGCCGATGGTCAACACCGCGTACGTTCTTTCTTTTCTCCCGCGCGGCAAGGCGATGCTGCCGGGATTGATGAACAGCACCCCCTCGATTTGCTCGGCCCCAGCCAGGTGGGAATGGCCGAAACAAACGACATGGGCGCTCGTTTCTTTCGCCCGGTAGTAGAGGCGCAGCAGCGACGTTTTGACGCCGTACAAATGGCCGTGCGTGATGAGAAAGCGAAGGCCTTCCGCCTCCTCGGTCCGCTCATTCGGAAACGCCGCTTCAACATCGCAGTTGCCGCGCACGACGACAAATGGAGCAAGTTCGGCCGCTTGAGCCGACAGCTCGGAATCGCCGCAATGAATAAACAGATCGGCTTCATGGCGATGGCGCTCGACAATGGCGGAGAGTTCGCCGCTGAGCCCGTGGCTGTCGCTTACAACGACCGCTTTCATTCCGTCCGTCCCTCCCCTCCCATGATGTCATCCCATTGCTCGTCAAGCTTGGCCAGCGCCTTCGCCCGGTGGCTGATCTCATTTTTCTCTTCCGGGGTGAGTTCCGCCATCGTCTTCCCCTTTTCCGGAAGATAAAAGACGGGGTCATAGCCAAAACCGCCTTCTCCCCGCGGCGCTTCGGCGATGTACCCTTCGCACGCCGCCTCCACAACGGCCGTCGGCCGCCCGGGGATGGCGACCGCCAGTGCGCAATGAAACCGGGCGGTGCGCTGTTCCATCGGCACGCCTTCCAACTCGTGAAGCAGCTTCGCGATGTTGCGCGCATCGTTTTTGTCTTCACCGGCATAGCGGGCTGAATAGACGCCCGGCCGGCCGCCGAGCGCATCGACCGCCAGCCCCGAATCATCGGCGATCACCGGGCAGCCGAAACGGCGAGATATGGCTTCCGCTTTTAACCGGGCGTTTTCGGCAAACGTGCTTCCCGTCTCCTCGACGTCCGGAACGTCCGGAAAATCAAGCAGCGATTTGACGTCGATGCCCCGCTTCGCAAACAAAGCGGCAAATTCGCGCACTTTTCCGGCATTTTTCGTCGCGATCACAATCTTGTTCACTCTGTCCCCTCCTCCTGCTTCGCTTCTTGCTTCGTCCCGATGCGAGCCGCCCAATCGCCCAAAACGCGGCGCTGCACGGCGATCAGCTGTTCAATGCCGATGTGCGCCGCCTCAAGCAATTCATCGAGCTCGGCGCGAGAAAAAGTCGCTTCTTCCCCGGTCCCTTGAATTTCAACAAACTGGCCGGATCCGGTCATGACGACGTTCATATCGACTTTTGCCCGCGCGTCTTCATCGTAATTCAAATCGAGCACAACGCCATGCTCCGGATCGATGCCAACGGACGTAGCGGCAAGAAAATCGCGGATTGGAAGCGCCTCGAGCTTCCCTTCGTCAACGAACTTGGAAAGCGCCAGCACGAGCGCCACGTAGCCGCCGGTGATCGAGGCGGTGCGCGTTCCGCCGTCCGCCTGAATGACGTCGCAATCGATCCAAACCGTTCGTTCGCCAAGCCGCTCCAACTCAACGACCGAGCGGAGCGCGCGGCCGATCAGGCGTTGAATTTCCATCGTCCTCCCCGACACTTTCCCTTTGCTTGCCTCCCTCGCATTCCGCTGCTCTGTCGCCCGCGGCAGCATCCCATATTCGGCGGTGATCCATCCTTTTCCGCCGCCGCGCATAAACGGCGGCACTTTTTCTTCCACCGTCGCCGTGCAAATCACTTTCGTGTCGCCGATTTCAATCAACACGGACCCTTCGGCATGTTTCACATAATGCGGCTGTATATGTACAGGGCGCAGCTCACGGTTATGTCGTCCGTCTGCTCTCATTCACTCTTCCTCCTTTTTCCTTCCCGTTTGCCAGCAGGAGCCGGTCGGTCCTGCCTCCTTCCTTGCATCACGACTCCGTGCCGCCGTTGCCAAAAAACAAAGAGGCGGAGCACGCTTCCACCTCTTTGTTATACCATAACAGCCTATTCGTTTCCAGCTTGGGTGAACACCCCACCACCTACGCTTCGCTTAGAGGCGGGGGCTTCAAGCGACTTGTGCGTGTTCGCCGAACGGTAAGCCACACACAAGAACCCTTTACGCTTCCCTTCGTTCCGAAGGTGTCCGTTCTAACAGATTTTATCCTATTCGTTGGCTAACGCCAACCGACATTCATCTCCCACTTTCACTTTGCTTAGAAGCGGGAGACTTCTTTCGGAAAGATGTTAAAACGCCCCGGTATTGACGTTTTGTGGGCGGGCGACCGGTTTTGTGAGCGGTTTGCCGTCTTCCGTAACAAGATCGGCTTTGCCGTTCACCGTAATCGTGACGCTCTCAACGCCGCTTTGCTCGGTGAGCGACAACACAAGCGAGTTCAAGACGACGTCAGAAATCACATTTTTCTTGTTGCTGCCAAAAATGCCTTCGTTAAAATTGAGCGTGACTTGGCCATCTTCGTATTTTGGCTTGTCAAGCAGCTTGGCGTCCGGCTGGAAGACGCCGACAAGCCCGCTGCCATGTTCCGGCCCTTGAATAAGTTCATGGACCGCCGCCGCGATATCATCTTTCTCTTGGTTGGAAACACGTCTTGTCACAGGGACATAATACGTCGTTTCTCCCTGTTGGGCAACAAAATACACGGTGACGGGATGCGTATTCGTAATGTCCGGCACACCGCCCGCCTCCATGTTGATGCCGTCGGCGCGGCTCACCCCGTCTTGAATCGGCGTTTTATTGACCGGCATCACCTCTTGGTCATAACCGTTAATGCGGATTTTGACGCGCTTAATGTTGTCAAACTGCGTCAACGTCCACACAATGGCTTGCAAAATCCGCTTTTCGTCTTCCGGTTTGTATTGCTTGAATTCCGGTGAAAAATCGGCGATCAACGTCCCGTCTTTTTCAAGTTTGGTGCCAAGCACGGTTGTCCCTGCCGGAATGACGGCGCGGAAACCGTTCGGCAACATATTCGACACCGGGCCGTCTTCAACCAAATACTCAAGCACTTGTTTCGCAACAGCCTGCGTTTTTGGCAACTCAACCGTTTGCGGCACGACATATCCGTTTTTGTCAATCAGGTAAAGCTCTCGCTTGACCGTCTCGGTCGCCTTCGCTTCCTCTTTGGCCCCCTCTTTCCCTTTCGTTGCCTCCTCGAGCGCCTGGCCGTCTTTTACATAGCTCGTGTCTTGCGGCGGATCAATTTCCTTCACTGCTTCATCTTGGCCAAACAAGCCGCAGCCGCCGAGCAGCAAAAGCGAAGCGAGCACCGGCGCCGTCCATCTATGAACCGTCCGTTTGCCCATTGACGTTCCCTCCTACTCGTGGTTTGTACTACTATGTATACGAGCCGCTGTCCAAAATAGAATAAAAAAATGGGGCTGACCCAAAACGCGAATGCGTTTTGGGATCAGCCCCCACTTTTTTGCCTC
>ERZ1673754.33-NODE-33-length-35394-cov-24.244602_pt1 | contig 35394 bp, 28 predicted proteins | sample MGYA00580183_ERZ1673754 | MGnify/ENA primary metagenome ERZ1673754 (study PRJEB41219, sample SAMN04549621) | soil metagenome | isolation source: soil | place: USA: Wyoming, Fireholl Drive Yellowstone National Park | collected 2009-07-28 ...
CATAGAACTAACACCAAAATCAAAAGTTGATTTCCAACCATCACGGATTCAGGTTGAACTACTTTTAAATATTTATTTTTTACAAAAGGATTATGAGAAATGCCTTTCTTTATTAGAAAAACATGGTGATACGGGTGTAAGAGAATTAAAAGCTCGAATATTACTATTCATAAATAAATTCGATCAAGTCTTAGATTTGACTAATGAGGAACTAAATCAAAACCCTCTTTCAAAAGAATGGATGTTGTTAAAAGCAGAGGCTCATGTTTTGCAATCGGAACATTTAATATCGAAAGGAATGCTAGTAAACCACGAAGAAACATTCAAGCTTGTGATCCCGCTATTGGAGAAAATTGAGGAAGAAAATGAAAACAGAAGACATTTAAGAAGAGTAAAGGAGCTCTATGCTGCTCTTTACTTCCGAACAAGACGCTTTAAGGAAGCAGCTTTATGTTATGAAGAGTTATATAAACTTACTTCGGATGATAAAAAAGATTCCTATTTTCAGAATTTGATTTGGTCTTATTATCTTTGTAAGGAATGGGAAAATGCAATTGAATTACTTGAGAATAAGATTAAAGATAGCAATCATGTAGAACATGTCACCTTATTAGCTAGAATTTATATGGAATCAGGAAATCCAAAGAATGCGTTACAGACATTAAGTGATTATGAAGATTCAATAGAGTTAGATGATAATCTCCCAATAGAATATTATTTTGTGAAACTTGAGATTCTCTATCGTTTATTTAAGCACAAAGAAATCATTTCCTTTATCAAAGAAGTGGAAGAAAAAGGCCAAGATCACCTTAAAGCTGTTATTAAGGGATATTATGCAATTTTACTAGATGACTGGGATACAGCAATTTCAAATTTTGAGTATGCAGTAAACCACTGGAAGGACCGAAATCTATTAGAAATAAAAATTCAATTAGTGGATGCCTACAGAAAAAGAGGCACCTTTGATGATTATCAAAAGTTAACAGAACTAATTCCTACTATTCCACATTGGATTCATTATGAATTATTTGTTAACACTTATATTCTCTCGTTGTACAAGCTTGGTCAATACGACAAAATTATATCTCTTTACTATAACGAATTAAAAGAACCAACTGTATTTGTTCAGGATATAGTAGCTACAATATTTTTTCAATCAGATTGGTACGAGATTTCAAAAGAAATGTATGAAAATCTTTTCCATCAAACAGAAGATATCAAGTTCTTGTTTCGATACTCTAGTTGTCTTTTCCGACTTGGTGATACAGAAGGGTGCTTAAACACCTTAAAATTGGCAGAAAAGAAAGTCCGTGAGAATGCTTCTATTGAAGATTTGCAACTACTAACCTTTGCCTATTTGGATGCCATGGAATATGAAAAAGCATTGGAGTATGCTTATCAGACCTTCAAATACGGAGAAAAAAACCCTGATGTTTGGCGTGCTTATTTTTGGCAATTCGTAGAAATAACACAAATACTTGAAAAACCTAAACAAGAGCATGTTAATGCTTTCCATAAAGTTATGAAAGAATTTCACGAAACATTCCCAGAAGAAGAAAAATTATTTGAGCAATTTCAGGCGATTGAAAATGGTCAATTATCAAAACACTTCCTGTCAAAACTTGAATCCCTTCAAACTTCACAAAAAGAGGTAGAGAAGCTTTTTATAAAATATAGAATGCCTTTACAAATTTTTTGTGATTTAACGAAAGAAAAGCCATATTTACTATGGGGATACGTAGCTAGCCAAAGAAAACTCCATTTTTGGGCGTACGAAACAGGAAATATTGAGGAAGTTCAAAAGGGACTACAATGTGTTTTATCATCAAAAAATATACTATGTGATTTATTTTCCATTCTGACACTTGATTATTTAGGTTTACTTGAACATTTATCTAAAGAATTTCGTGTTTATATTTTTCAAGAACAATTTAGTTCCCTGTTTTTTGAGCATTCGCAGTTAAAGTTGTCTCGTTATAAAGGACTTACGAGTATTTCATATGCTAATGGACGAATTATAGCTCATGAATGGACGTCGAAGGAAGTAGAAGAGTCACTTGCAAAGATGGAAAAGCTCATAAAGTGGATCAATGAAAACGGGAGAAAAGTTGGAAAAGCCTTTATTAATCCATCCAACAAACAAGAGAAGAATTTTTTAGATGACCAACTTCAATTATGCAAAGATAGTTTATTTACCATGATGGTGGACAGTTTTATAGTAAATAAATATGCAAAGTCTCAATATGAAATCAATACGTTTTCAGTTGTTGATTTTGTGAATTATTTACTGCTAAAAGGGGTGTTAGATAAGGAAACCTATTATGAAACGATTGGAAAATTAATCATGATCGGGTACCGTTATATCACGGCAAAAGCGGATGTTTTCATTTATTTTCTTAGGAAAAACCAATTTAACTTAGAAGAAGAGGTTGAATGGTTGTTTAGATACCTTCGGGAAGAAGAAGTAAACAGAGAATACGTCTTCTCTATAGTATTAGAAATTCTAGACTGGTTGTCGAAAGAACAAACGGAAAACGTAGAGCAATTATTAGAGTACTTATGTGATGTATTAGTAGGGGAAGAGAAAAAAATCGAATGGTTAGATAAACTTTTTTTGCTGTGTGACAAAGTATTCAAAGGAAACGATGAATATCTCAAAAGATTGAAAAAAGTACTAGAAAAGAAAATTACGGGTGAATAAGTTTATTTTGAATAACATATTGAAGTTGACCCAACAGGAAAATTATCGAGTTTGGGTCATTTGGATATGAAATGGAATAATATCACCTCTTCAAATTCCTAAATCATTAAAAACCCAAAAACAATAACCTTGTAAGAATCAAGGAGATAGTTGTTTTTGGGTTTTCTACATCCTGTATTCTTAGAAAGCAAAAGAATCCTTGTAAAAGTAATGAAATGTTAGAAGTGTAAAAGTGATCATACAAAATTAAGCAACTCCTCATACTAGCATTTAATTAAATTACACTTACTTTCATTTAAACCACTCTAAGGAAGAACAACTTATCGTTGCAGGGGGCATGCAATATGCATTATGTACTTCATGTCATTATTCCTGACTTTATTTCCACGACTGAAATTCCAAATGTTATTGAGAATATGCTGAAGCCGTTTGATTACGATTGCAATATTCAACGGCATGAGACATATTGCTTTTGCGTCAATAGAGCTGCCTTCTTAGAATCCAGAAAAGAAGTTGAAAAGGAATGTGGAAAAACTTTTAAAGAACTAGAAGAGGGATATTTTGCAAATGAAGGCGCACAAACCGTTCCTTACCGTCGATATATTCGACCATATTACGTTTTGGTGAAAGAAAAAATGGAAAAGCACCCGCTATATCAAAAGCCTGATCCTGATTGCGGCACATTGACTCCCATCCAAGCTTTTATGGGACAGAAGATCGCCAAAATTAGAGGAATTGATATCAAAGAAGAAGGGGCAATGGAAGTTATTAAATTCATTGCGGGGATGGTCGGGCTCGGTTTCGCTGCCCAACAGACCGCGATTGGATTGTTTAAAATGGGGCTGCCGGGATTAGGAGGATTTATAACCATTCCGCTAGTGGCGGGATTAACATACGGGATTGGGAAAGCGGTTGACTTGTACTTTAAAAACAAAGCAATCGGACGAACGCCAAGCAAAGAGGAAATTATTCAAGCTTTTCGACAAGGGAAAAGAGAAGGAAAGAAAATAAAACAAGACGATCTGAAAAATATCGAAGTGGTGAACGTCGATGGAAAAAATAAAGAAACTTATTAAAAAAAACTGGGATGAAATCGGGATTGCTGCTGCTTTAGGGCATTTTTCAATGACAGGGACAAAAATAGATTACGATCAATATGGATATGTCATTGAAGCGTTAAAAAGAAGCAGAAAAGATCTTCACGATGCAGATTTAGAAGAGCTCCACGCTTATGTTCAATCCTTGGATGAATCGCAAATTCCCGGACTTGTTTCCAATATTAAAGGTATCGCTCATGAAGTATATTTTGTGGAAGCGGAAAACACAGATGGCGACGAAGTGAAGGCATATTTATTTGAAGATACAAACCATAAAGGATATGACGTGGTTTTATATGATGAAGAGGGAAACTATACATACCTTCAATTAAAAGCTACAGATTCACCATCATACGTCGATGAAGCCGTTCAGGAAATCGGAAGGGAAAACATCGTTGTCACCGAGGAACTTGCAGAGAAGATGGATTTGCCAAGCTCTGGGATATCCAATGCACAATTGGAATACAATGCGGAAAAAGTTGTCAACCGCCTGCTCGAAGACCGGCATTTATGGAAATATGTTCCTACACTATCTACTTGGTCGATTGCTTTAATCGCCGCCTCTTTGACCAAACGATATATCAAAGGAGAACTGCCAAGAAAGCAATATATTCAATATATGACAGTGTACTGCGGCGCAAAGTTATCAAAAATATTGATCATTATTGCCGCCATGTCGATTCCCGGTGTCAATGTCATCACAGGGGCATTATTATTTTTAAAAACGGTTTATAATTTCAGAAATACTTTTAACACATGAAATGGTTGAATATTGGTTTTTATATCCATGGAAAGCACCTTGATTCATTGCAGGCAGAGTTACCATTGAAAGTGTATGGGCTCTTTTTCATCGTCTTATAGCTTTTGTTGCTGGTTCTTACGTTCTTTTGGTGAAAATTCAAGATAATTGAAAATGAGAAACTAATAAATTCTAATTTACACACTAATTTTCTCAATTAGTCACTTCCTATCACCAAAATTGCGTAAGAACCTGTGGCTTCCTATTACAAACTTACCCATACATAAAAAGGGAGAATTCCGATCATAAAATCGCTGTTGATTAGATTTTCTTTGACACAGTATTCTTGACATTTTCTTTTGTAATCTGATGCTGGATGAAGCGACGAACATGCGTTTTTGTAATGTCATGAAGTTGTACAGAATAGCCGTGTTGAATTAAGAAGTTCTCGAAACATCTCAAATCATACGCATAACCATCAACGGTGTTAAGTGAATAGTTTTTTTCAATTTGCAAGTACAAAAGAAATTCATCAATGGCTTGTCGAAACAACATAAAAAACACCTCCAGCTGATAATCAACGACCGATGATAATCGGTAAAAAAACAATGATAATTCGTTTAAAAGATGATAATTCGTAGACACAAAAAATTATGAGGAACTTAGGATAACAAGTTCCGGATAATTGATTTTATGGGCACTTGAGGGAAGAAACCCTCCATTTGTGCAGAAATTAGCTAGTAGACATAATATAAATTATAGGAAGTTATATTCAGTTTTGTCTCAATAAAAAGTAATCTTTTGATAGTGAGACGAAAAGCAAAAAACAACGACATCCGTCATGAATGAGCGCTTTTGCAGCATACGCATGCAGCGGACATATTTGGCTGCTAAGCTCCTCGCCACCTGGAAATCCGTTATAGGTATAAAGGAGTGCGCGATGATGAGATGCGGGCTCGTCCATATTTGTTGTGTCATACCAAAAAAAATCAAGAGTCGTCGCCAATTTGGTTTTTGCGCCGTTCCTAGCTTGTGCCCGAGCAGTATGTGTTTCACCGCAATCATTTTCCGCATCCGTCTCGCCTTCCTGATCGTTTGACAGTGGCTGGGCTTGTCCCTTTCTCCTGCCGAGTTGAAAGGCAAATAAAATAACGTGCAGTGTTCCCGAGTGGTTCATGAAACACTGCACGTTACCCGCTGCGTGTCGATTGTCGCAGGAAAGGCATGCTCCCATCCTTTCTTTTTAACTTTCAACGTTATGCAATGTCGGTGTGGCGATAGCGGACGCCTTTATACCGAACGCGAACCGGCATGCCTTTCTCTTGTTTGTACCTGATGAGCAGCCGTCGAGCTTTTGAAAAGGCTTCCATCATCCCAGATGCCGGAATCGCCTCATCCCAGACAGACGTTCTTCCTTGGTCTGTGTAAAAGGAAAAGACGTACTGTTTCACCCTCTTCACCTCCCTATGTACTTATTATAATCAGAGACTGTTTTTCCTAAACACAAAAACTGTTACAATTATGTTAACATTTTCTGTGCCGCGGCACTATGAAAAAATGGCTGGCGGAATGGGCCGCCGTGTCACGTTCTTTTTTTGATCTATGGAGCTCCTTTCAGTATGTTCGTTTTCACCGCCGGAATCAGCCTGCCGCCATGCTGCAAAGCCATCGGTCTCTCTCTTGTCGCCGCAAAGAAAACCGGCACCTTATTCGATGCCGGTTTGATGTTTGTATTGTTTGACAGCCGACGGATAGTCGGCTTGGATGGTGTCTTTGTCCCGCCCAAGCCGCACGCTTAAAAACTCTAGCACAGCGGCGTCGTAGGCGAGCCCTGCCGCAAACTGCCGCTTTAACCATCGCTCGCCCGCGGCTTCATCGGGAAAGGTGCGAGCCTCTCCCCCGTCGGCATACCATGTCCATCCCTGTTCCGTCTGGCGGCTTAACCACCACTGGCCCTGATGATTCGTCCAAAACACGCCTTCTGCCTCTTCCCGCTTGTTCAGTTGGTTTTGTTCCGCATCGCCATAAACAGGCGCAAGCGGGAACGTCTCGATGACAAACAGCGGAAAGGTCGTGTCATCCACAAAACAACCCGATGCCTTCGGGTGGCCGCCGCCGCCAAACTGCTTCGCGAATTCGGCGACGTTGACGTCGTCATGGATGGTGCGAAACCCGATATGTTTTGTCCCGAGATTGACTAGGGCGATCAAATCTAGGTGCGGATGCCGTTTGGATAAGGCGTTGCCAAGCTCCGACAGATGGCGTTCAGCGAACACGACGCCGATGCAGTAATCGCCGATCCAGCGCTGAACGAGCTGCTTTTGCTTCTGTCGGATGTAGCGTTGAATTTTCTTTTCTTCCATATCCAGAAGCAACTCTTCCGTCTCCGTCAAGGCGAACGCCTCCCCGGAGGCGAGCCGCTCGCTCATCGTCTCCCAAAAGCCGTCGAGCCCGAGAATGGTGAACAAATCGTTGAGCCGCTTCGCTTGCAAATTCCCATTTTCTTCCCATTCCCACGTGTCGTACTGGCGGACGAGCTCGACAAACGCATCCAACGTTTCGTTAGGCGCCAGTTTTCCTTCGCGGACGAGGTAATCGTAAAAGAGCGAGGTTGCACATGTTTTTTTGCCGTCTTCCCGTTCGGGCGCGACCCATCCCCATGGATAGCTGTTGAAATGAAGCGCGGTCACGTGGTGGTCGATGACTTGCACATGGCCGCCGCGCTTGACCCGCTCGGCGAGCTGCTGCTCCACCTCCTGGCCGACGGCTAGGTCGGTGATAAACAGCATGGCGCCATTCGCTTCCTCGCTTTGCAAGAACTGGCTGACCCGTTCATCCAAGTTCCGGTACGAGCAAAACGAAATGTTCACCTCGGCAAACGCCAGCTTGGCGAGCAATCCACAGCCGATGCCGTCTAAATCGCTGTCGGTAAATAGTTTGATCATCGATTCCCATCCTTTTGTTACAAGCTTTTTTGCAGCCACGTTTTCAAAAGCGGAAGCAGTCGGTCGGGCAGCTCGCTCACTTGTGGAACGAAAACGCGAAAGCGGCCGTAAATGTTTTCAATCGTCCGCCGCGTCGATTCGTCATCCGCCCCGCGGCCTAAAAAAAGGTTGACAACCTCAATGCCGCGCCTCCGCGCTTCGGCCACCGCTTCATGCGTGTCGATAATGCCGTTTTGTTCGTAGCCATAGGCGGCCGGTTCCCCGTCAGAAAAGATGAGCAACACTTTTTGCGTTTCCGGGCGGCGGAGAAGTTGCTCAGTCATCCAGCGGATCGCCAGCCCGTCGCGGTTGTCTTCGTGGGGCTCAAGCTGCATGATCGCCGGGCCGCTTGATGGGTCCAACGACTCGCGGAACGAAACAGCCACTTGCAAGTAATTCGGCTGTCTGGCCGCGGTTGCCTCGTTGGCGTCTTCCCAAAACCCGACGATCTGGTGCGGCACACGCAACGTTTGAAGCACGTTGTGGCAGAGAACGAGCCCCGTTTTCGTTTCATCCATTTTATCGTGCATCGACGCCGAGCAGTCGACGAGCAGGCCGAACGCTGCGTTGAACCGCCGCGCTGGCTCGCCTTTTTTGTAAAACAGGCGCGGCCGCTCGTCGGTGAAAAACGGTATGAGCTGTTTGCGCAGCCGTCCGGCCGGCAAGTTCGTGCGCCACGTGCTGCGCTGGTGTTCGAGCCATTGCTCCATCACGCGCACAAGCCGCTTCCGGTATGGCGCGGCCGCCGCCTGTTTGCTGCGGTATTCGTCCCGTTCGTCACGACTTGGCGGCGGGGAAGAAAAAACAATGATGGCTGCCTGGCGGTTCGCTTCCCCATATGGAGCACCGCCTCCGGCTGGTCGATGTTCCTGGGATGCGGCCGCCGCCTCGAGGCCGTATTCGTTTCGCTTCGCCGGCCGGGACGTTCCTTGGACAATGGCGAGCGCCTGGTCGCCATCGTCCCCCGGCCTCGCCCCGTCGCCAAGCATGCCAGTGCGGGTGCCGCGTTCCAACTCAAAGCGGAGAAAATTCCCATTCGGCCGGCTTGTTTCCCGGTGCCACGTCGACAGCACTTCCTGGTGCGCTTTGCCGTTTGACGGATTTTCCGCTGCATCGCGGTTTTCCAACGGATCGACCCGCTTCAAATCGCGAACCGTCATCTCCGATTCATCGTCCCCGTCATCGACAAATGGAAGCGAGGTGTAAGCGTTCACCATGTCACCGGCAAGCGCCTCTTCCATCAATGCGACGATGGCTAACGCCCAGCGGGCCGTATCCGCGGTGGACATCGCGTCAAACCATTGCGGCCACAGCGCGTCAAGGCGCGCCTGCACCGTTTCATCCGCCATCGGAGCGAGCGGAACGTCATCAAGCGGCGAGTCGGCGGTCAGCCGCAAATACATCGCCGCCAAAAATTGATCGGCGGCGGCGCCGCGGGTTTGGTTTGCCTGCCATTGCTGGGTGAAGTAGCGACGGTAAAGGCGGCGGCGCGTGCGAAACCAACGTTTTACCCCGGGCCGTTCCCGCTCGCAGAGGGCCTCAACACGAAGATCCTCAGCCAACGAAAACAGCTGTTTCGCCAGTTTCGGCCATGGGTGCGCTTCGGCTGCTTGCCGAAATGCGCGGACCGCCGCTAGGTCCGTATGCCGCCGCGTGCCGATGACGCGCAAGGCGACATCGCTTTTCATCGCCGTTTCTTTCTCCTTTGGCGGATACACATCCCAAAACTGACTGACGTACACCGTTGGCTTAACCGGATGCATCCCGGAATGGGCGGCGAACTCGACCGTCATGTCAGGACGGCGGGCGAGCGTTCGGGCGAGATCGGCGAGCTGCATCACCAAAAACGGATCAATCGGCCGATCGTTGAATATCATAAACCGTTCCATGGCCGCCTCCTACTCGTCAAACCATGTTTCCGCGATATTGCGCACCGCCGCCCGCTCCCGTTCATCGTCGAGCTTGTCGATGATGCTTCGTTCAATGGCGCGCAGCGGCGGGATATGCACCGCCAGATCGCACGCATCGAGCAAGGCGCGTACGGAAGCCGCTTCTTCTGCCACTTGCCCGTTTCGCACCTGCGCCAGCAAGTCGGCTGACAAGGCGACGAAACGGTTGATCAACGTATCGTCTGTTAATGTAGTTTGTGCCATGATGACCGATTTTAACGTCTCCCCCTGCACATATGGGACATCGATGACGACGAAGCGGTTTTTTAACGCTTCATTGAGCGGCACGGTGCCGATATAACCTTCGTTGATCGCCGCAATGACGCCAAACGTCGGCTTCGCCTCGACGACCTCGCCAGTGAGCGGATTGGTGAGGCGGCGCCGATAGTCAAGCACGCTGTTTAAGATTGGCAGCGTCTCAGGTTTGGCCATATTGATTTCATCAATGTATAGCAAATGCCCCTTCTCCATCGCCCGGATGACCGGGCCGGGCACATACTCGATCACCGCTTGGCCGTCGCGGTGCACGATCGTTTTAAACCCAAGCAGCGCCTCGGCATCAAGGTCCACAGAGCAGTTGATGCTGTGCATCGGCTGCCCGAACAAGGCGGACAACGTTTCCGCCAGCCGCGTTTTCCCCGATCCGGTTGGACCTTTTAACAGTACGTTTTTTCCAAGCGCCAGGGCGATGGCCGCATCGTGCACGATCGCTCCGTCTTCCGCCGTATACCCGTCGGAGCCGATCAGCGCGTGATCTGGATCATGGCGGAATAACGATTTTCGTGTTTCCATTTCCCTTATGACAACCTGTGGCCATGTCAACATCCTACGTCTTCCTCTCTGTTGCCGTGTCCTTCTCCCATTCTACTAAATCGTTCGGTGGGATGCAAAACAAACAGAATTCACCATAAAAATGTTATGTAAATTCATACAAAAAAAGAGGCGCTCTCAACTGAAGTTGTCCTCAATCGCCTTGCGAATGAGCGCCGCACACCGGTCCAGCTCCGCTTTCAGTTGGCGTTTGTACAATTTCGCCTTTTCCTGCCCCCCTTCCGCGAAGCGGTAGTACACAACTTCTTGGTACTTCATGCCTTCTTTTTTCTGCTTGACTTGCTTTAAAATGCCGTCTTCAATCAAATCGTGGAGCGCTTTGTACACTTCGGAATGGTTCGGCTGGTAGCCGAACGGTTTAAACTCTTGGCGCAGCACATCAAGCAGCTTCAGTCCATACAACCGTTCTTGTTCCGTTAACGTGATTAAATACAGTTTTAAAAACGCACGTTGTTTTAACAGAAAACCGCTGGGCGTCCGTTTTTCTCCCATAGGCTTTTTCCCTCCTTCCCTACGGATGAAATTTCGCTCTTTGGGCGGCCAAATCCTGCTTATCTTCATTATACCATGCGGGAAAGGAAAAATCCTCTCCCGCTTGGGTTCAATAAAACACGATCGTTTTGTTTCCGTGGATGATGACCCGGTCTTCCAAATGCCATTTGAGCGCCCGGGCGAGCACGGTTTTTTCGATCAGGCGGCCGATCCGCTTTAAATCGTCGGGATGGTGGCGGTGATCCACGCGGGCGACGTCCTGCTCAATGATCGGCCCTTCATCCAAATCGTCGGTGACGTAGTGCGATGTGGCGCCGATCAATTTGACGCCGCGCTCATACGCCCGCTCATACGGACGCGCGCCGATAAAGGCGGGCAAAAATGAGTGGTGGATGTTGATGATCCGTCCCGGGAATTCAGCGACAAACGCCGGCGACAAAATTTGCATGTAGCGGGCAAGCACGATGGTGTCGATCTGATAGTCGCGAAGCAGACGGATTTGTTCGGCTTCGGCGTCCGCTTTCGTTTCTTTCGTCACCGGAATATGCACATAAGGGATGCCAAATGACTCGACCGTCTCGCGCAAGTCGGGGTGGTTGCTGATGACAAGGGCGATGTCGGCGATCAGCTCTCCCGCCTGCCATTGCCAAAGAAGTTCAAGCAGACAATGCTCGGCTTTGGAGACAAAAATCGCGATTCGCCGAATATCGTTGTGCAGCCGAAGCTGCCAACGCATCTGAAATTCAGCAGCGATCGGGGCGAACGCCGCTTCGATCTCTTCTTTTCGCTCCGCGATGTTCGGACAGTCGAACTCCAAGCGGAGAAAAAACGTCCCTCCCTCAGGGTCAGTCGAGTATTGGCTCGATTCAACGATATTCGCCCCTTGTTCGTACAGAAACGACGTCACCGCCGCGACGATGCCCGGGCGATCTGGGCAGGAAATAAGGATTCGAGCGCGTTGCTCGTAACCTTGCAAAAATGATTGCCAGCGATGTTGGCGAAATGTCGTCATGCGTTGTCTCTCCCTTTTCTTGCTTTTCCTTGCCATTCATCATACAAAAAATTCATGAACTTGCCAACAGGGAAGATAACAAAAGGAGGGTGTCCCAAAAGGATCGGGACACCCTTTCTTATTACCGTATATAGGTATAAAACAATCATTAAGAAACAATATGTTGTGTTTTGTTAAGGAAAATGACCCTTTGGGGTCAGCCCCCTGGCAAGCGAAAAACCTCTCTCAGTCTTTCGTCAAATCGCCGGCCGGGCCGAAAAATTCGTAATGGATGCGTTCTTCCGGCACGCCCCACTCTGCTAAGGCGCGGTAGACCGTTTTCATAAATGGCACCGGGCCGCAGAAATAAAAGTCAGCGTCGCGAGTCGGAATGACCGTTTTCATCCAAGCAAGGTCGATCCGTCCTTCTTTGCCGAAATGCGGATGACGGCGGTCGTCTTCAGACGGCGATTCGTAACAGAGATGGTAGGCAAACGACGGGCGTTTGGCCAATGCCCGCAACTCTTCGTCAAAGGCTTGCACGCGGCCGTTTAGGGCAGCTTGAAGAAACGTCACCGGACGATTTGGCTGACGGATGGCCAATGTATTCGCCATGCTTAAAAGCGGAGTGATGCCGACGCCGCCGCTGATGAACACAACCGGCGTCGTTTTGGACAAATCAAGCGTAAAATCGCCGGCTGGAGCGCTTAACTCGACGACATCGCCTTCGTGAATGTGGTCATGCAAATAGTTCGACACGATGCCGGCCGGTTTTTCCGCTGTTGCTGCTTCCCGTTTGACACTGATGCGGTAATACCCTTTTCCAGGTGCATCCGATAAGCTGTATTGGCGAATATGCGTATACGTCTCGCCCGGAATCGACAGTTTGACGCTCACGTATTGACCCGGCAAATAATCACTGATGGCCTTGCCGTCTTCCGGCTCCAAATAAAACGAAGTAATGACGCCGCTTTCTTTCACCTTTTTCACGACGACAAATCGGCGAAAGTCACGCCAGCCTCCGTGTTTGGCCGCTGCCTCATCGTAGAGCTCTTTTTCCACTTGAATGAAAACGGACGCAATGGCTTCATATGCTTCCGCCCAAGCCGTGATCACTTCGTCGGTGGCGGCGTCGCCGAGCACGTCTTTGATCGCCAGCAACAAATGCTTTCCGACGATCGGGTATTGTTCTGGTTTGATTCCTAAGCTGCGGTGTTTATGGCCGATTTGCCGCACAACCGGCAAAATCGCATCAAGCTGGTCGATATAGCGCGCTGCCGCGTACACGGCTGCCGCCAAGGCGCGTTGCTGCCGCCCTTGTTTTTGGTTGGCATGGTTGAAAATATTCAACAATTCTGGATGGTTCGAAAACATCAATTGGTAAAACCGTTTGGTAATCTGTTCGCCGTGCTGCTCCAACACCGGTACGGTCGATTTGACGATCTCAATCGTTTTTGGATGCAATTTCGTTGTCGTTGTCATGATTTCATCCCCTTGTAAAACATGTATTTTTAATACATCTTTTATTCAACCATGAGCACTGCGAAAAAGCAATATTTCAAATACATCTTTAATAAATTGTTCACAATTCTCCGTTCGAATCAGGTGTGGTACAATGGGATCAAGAATGTCGCTTAAAGGTTGTGAATCACGATGCAGTTGACGAACTATACGGAATACGCCTTGCGCGTCCTCTTGTTTTTAGGCGCGCTTGATGAAGAAGAAAAAACAAACATCAAAGACATTGCCGCTGCCTTTTCCATTTCAGAGCATCATTTAAGCAAAATCGTCTATGAACTTGGCAAACTCGGCTACATTGAAACGATCCGTGGGCGCAACGGTGGAATCCGCCTTGCGAAACGCCCCGCGGAGATTGTCATCGGCGCGGTTGTTCGCGAAACGGAGGAAAACTTATCGCTTGTCGAGTGTTTTGCCGCCCACGGCAATGAGTGCGTCTTAACGCCGGTATGTCGGCTTCGCTTCGCACTTCACGAGGCGTTAGAGGCGTTTTTGCGTGTGCTGGATGCGTATACGCTCGCCGACTTGCTTGAAGACCGAGCGTCGCTTCGTTCTTTATTGAAAGAGCGGCGCGGTTGAGGAAACTTTCTGGCTATAAGCTGGAGAGTTTTTTGGCGTTTGGCAGGCACACGATCACTAAGCATCGCGCTACGGAAGGAAGACGCGGGATGATGCGAAACCGATGGCGGCCTTTGCGGCGATTGGCACCTTGGCGCTCGGCCTTTGCGCGGGATGTGGCGGCAAGAACGATCATCAGTTGGAAAAACGAAACCAGTCGTCAAACATGGGCGGCGGGATGAATACGTCCGGCACCGGCCGATCACATCCCCTTTGTTTGCCACAAGACGAAGAATATATTAAGATTAGAAAGGTGTGAAAACATCTGCATGACTAAAGGAGGTCACAATGAAACACGAAGGAAACGCTTTGCCACCTTACTTGCATATGGACAATGGAGAGCTTTGGCTCACCGAAGATGATCGCGACAACTTAAAAATCAGCTATCGAATCAAAGAGGTGATTTTTGCCGAGCCGTCCGAGTACCAGCATGTCATGATTTTGGATTCGTATGATTTTGGCCGCATGCTCGTACTGGACGGCGTCGTGCAAACGACCTCGATTGACGGCCATATTTATAACGAAATGATTTCGCACGTGCCGCTGCAGTTTCATCCGGAAGCGAAGCGGGTGCTCATCATCGGCGGCGGCGACTGCGGCGCAGCTCGTGAGACGGCGAAATACGCTCATCTTGAAGCCATCGACATGGTGGAAATCGACGAAAAAGTCGTCCGGGCGTGCAAAGAGCATTTGCCAGCCGTCTCCGGCAACTTATCGGATCCGCGCGTGCGGTTTGTTTATGATGATGGCGTCAAGTTTGTGCAAGGGAAGGAAAGCGTCTACGACGTCATTATGATCGACTCGTCCGACCCAGTCGGCCCGGCGGAAGCCTTGTTTTCACCGGAGTTTTATGCCAACGTGCACCGGGCATTAAAAGAGGACGGGCTCATGGTGTGCCAAAGCCAGTCGCCCATTTTCCATCTCGATATTTTGAAGCGGACATACCGCAACATTCGCGAATTGTTCCCGCATGTGCTCGTGTACACGGCGGTTGTGCCGACGTACCCGGGCGGATTGTGGAGCTTTACAATCGGCTCGAAACGGCCGCTTGAGCTGCCGAAGCAAACAGCGATTCCCGAAGATACAAAATACGTCAATGACGCCGTATTCCGCCAATGCTTCGCGTTGCCTTCCTTTTTGCGCGCTGCGCTGGAGACAGAGAACGAAAACACGGGAAAATGACCGTTAAAAAACCGCTGTCCCTCGCATTTAGGGACAGCGGTTTCGATTTGTCTGGAAAACACACGTTGAATGTTCTTGAGTCAACCTGCATTGGTTGGCTGCTTAGGCGTCAGCTTTTGCGCGCGTTCGACTGCCGGCAAGCGCCCGCTTGGCGAGCCACGCGATCGTCAAGTCGTCAGCCGGCGGGTTATGGAGTCCGGCGCGCACGTCTCGGTAATAGCGCCCAAGCGGACTATCAGCATACAAACTTTGTCCCCCGACGATGCGCATCGCCCAATCGACAACCTCGAGCGCGGTATTCGTCGCAATGAACTTGGCGGTTGCCAGTTCCTCTTTCATTTCATGACGTTTGTCAGGGTATCGATCCCATAAATCGGCGATGCTATACAGAAAATGACGGGCGTGAACGAGGCGCCACTCCATCTCGGCGATTTTCCGCTGCACCTCCGGCGTCGAGGCGATCGGCTGCGACAACGTGTTCGGTTGGTACGTTTGGGCAAAGCGGAGCGCCTCATTGCGGGCGGCGATGGCGATCCCTAAGTAGCATGCCGGAACATGCAAAAGCCATCCTTGTGCCGGTGCTGCACCGACCGGTTTCTCCAGCATCTCCACGAGCGCTTCCGGTTCAACCTCGACGCCATCAAGGATGAGGTCATCGCTGCGCGTCGCCTTCATGCCGAGCGTGTGCCATGTCGGCTCAATGCGAAGCCCCGGGGTTTTCATCGGGACAAGAAATTCGCCGACCTCGCCGCTGCTGTCAATCGTGGCGGAAATTAGCACGTAATCGAGTGCCGGCGCCAATGACGCAAACGCTTTTCGCCCATGAAGCACCCAGCGGCCGTTGCGGAAACAAGCGGTTGTTGTTGGTTTTCCCCCGCGCGCCGGGCTGCCGGTTGCCCGTTCAGAATGGGCGCTGTTTATCAACACATGGCGTTCCGTGATCTCGCTGGCCAGGCGGATGAGCACCGCTTCCGGCCAGCGGCGCAGCAAATACAGGCGCATGACAATGCTTAAATGCCAACCGAGTGACAAGGCGGTGGCGCCGTCGCCTTGGGCCAGCGTCTCTTGCACGAGCACGAGCTCGTACAGCGAGGCCCCGCCGCCTCCGTATTCGGCCGGGACGGTCAACGACAGAAATCCGGCTTCTTTTAACAGAGCGAAGTTGGCAAACGGAAACTCGGCCCGCTCATCATAATGCGCCGCGCGGGCGGAAAACTGTTCAGCGAGGCGCCATGCCCGGCGGTGAAGCTCTTCTTCCCGTTCGGTCCGCACAAGCAGATGGTACAATTCGTTCATCGTTCTCCCCTTCTTTTTTCCAGGATGCCTCTATTGTACTGGTTTTGCATTGGTGAGGAAATGAAAATGCATTACAACAGAAAGAAATGGCGGACATATCGGTCATCGTGGCGATGGACAAACTCGTTTTTCGCCGCATCGTATACATACTCCTCTTGCCAGCGGGCGCCATGGCGGGCGATTTGGCGGACGGCATGAAGGATCGTATACACTTCTTCATTCGTCATCGTCGGATGAAGCGACACGCGCACCCAGCCCGGTTTTGCCAACAAGTTGCCGCTTTTGACTTCGTTGAGCAAGGCGGCGGACTGCTCTTGATCGATGCCAAGCAAATAATGGCCGTACGGCCCGGCGCATGAACAGCCGCCGCGCGCTTGGATGCCGAAACGATCGTTGAGCAACTTGACGATGATGTTGTAGTGCAGCCCGTCGATGACAAACGAAATGATGCCAAGCCGGTCATCTCGATGCCCTTCCAGCACCCGGACGCCGGGAATGTCTTTTAACGCCGGCAATAGGAGCGATACGAGCTCCTGTTCGCGGGCGCGCATTCGTTTTATGTTCATTTGCTCTTTCAGCTGGATGGCGAGCGCTGCTTTGATCGTTTGCCAAAACGGCGGCGTTCCCCCGTCTTCCCGCTCTTCGATTGCCTCTACGTATTCGTAATGCCCCCACGGGTCGGTCCAATACACCGTTCCGCCTCCTGGATGGTCAGGCGCCTTTTGGTCATACAGCCGGCTGTCAAAGAGAAGCACTCCTGCGCTTCCCGGTCCGCCAAGAAATTTGTGCGGCGAAAAATAAATGGCATCCAGCTGTTCCATCGGGTCATCCGGGTGCATATCGATGCGCACATACGGGGCGGAAGCGGCAAAGTCGACGAAGCAAAGCCCGCCATATTCATGCATCAGTTTCGCCAAGGCATGATACGGCGTTTCGATCCCAGTTACGTTCGAGCAGGCGGTGAATGCGCCGATCTTTTGCGGCCGATCGCGGTAGCGCTCGAGCAGCTCCCGCAAATGGTCAAGATCGACATCCCCGTTTTGGGTCGGCCGAATCGTCACGACTTCAGCGATCGTTTCCGCCCACGGCAGCAGATTCGAGTGGTGTTCCATATGGGTGACGAACACGACCGGGCGCTCGTCATCCGCCAGCACCAAGCGCCGTTTCCACCGCTCCGGCACGCGCAAGCCAAGCAGGCGCTGCAGCTTGTTGACAGCCCCGGTTGTCCCCGCCCCTTGCATGATCAAAATATCGCTTTTTTTGGCATGGACGTGTTGTTTGATGAGTTCTTTCGCATAGCGATACGCAAGCGTCATTTTCGTCCCGGTCACGTTCGACTCAGTATGGGTGTTGCCGACGAACGGGCCGAGTTCACGGGCCATTTTCTCCTCAATCGGGCGATACAGCCGTCCGCTTGCCGTCCAGTCGGCGTAAAGAAGCCGCTGCTCGCCAAACGGGGTGGAAAACGGATGAAAGCGGCCGATCGTTCCGTCGCGAAACGGCTGAAAATACGTCTCGAGCTCACCGCGGCACGTATACGTCGCATGGCCAATCGTCGCCCGAATCATCATCACTGCTCCCCCTTTCCGCAATCAGCCTATTCTCAATACAGAGTATGTATCCTTTTGACGATTGGTCCAGAAAAAACAACAATCCGCCGGGTGGGCGGATCGTTCAAACAATCTAAAGAGGATTATACATTTTTGGGCGGGTTGCACGGCGCGGCTTGTTCAGTGGAAACAAGGTACTCCGCCAGCCGCGCCCGCAGCTCGTCCGGGAGCGGTTCGCTTGTTTGGGTATGGAAGTTAAAATGGACGACGACCGCCTCTCCGAGGGCAATGAGCGTACCTGTTTCCTCCTCGACGATGCGATGGATGCATTGAAAGCTTTTGTTGCCAATGCGGGAGACATTCGTTTCCACCCGCAACCGCCGCCCGAAAAACGCTTGGCGAATAAAGTCGCACTTCGTAGACGCCAAAATAAAGTGCCATTCGTCCGTCCGTCCGCCGTAGCTCAGCTCATCGAACAAACGGGTGCGCGCTTCTTCCAAATAAATAAAATAGCTGATGTTGCTTAAATGTCCGAGCGCGTCTGTTTCACAAAAACGCGGATTGACCGTAATCGTGTGCGTTTTCATTCGTGTTCCCTCTCCCCTTTTTGACGGCAGACACAGCAGTGTGTCTACCAACTAGTCAGTATGTTGTTTTTATCATAGCTTGATTCGCTTATGGATGCAACTGTTTTGTTTTTGATATTTGATGATTTAGAACATAGTTTAGATAGAGGTGAGGAGCGGGGAGAGCGAAGCGTTCGCTTCTCCTCACCCGGCCCAAAGCGGAAGCAGCACGTACCCGGCAAGCGACAGCCCGGCGCCAATCAAGGAAATGCGCAGTTTGTATTTCGCATAGTTCATCAAGTCCATATCCATGATGGCGGCTGTCGTGATGGTCGTATCGCCAAGCGGCGAGGCAAACGCGCCGAACGTTCCGCTCGCAAACACCGCGCCGACCGTCATCTCAAGCGGCGCTCCAGTCGCGTGCGCGAGCGTGACGCCAAGCGGCATGAAAATGCCCCATGTCCCCCACGAGGACCCGATAAAATACGCCAAAAACGATCCGGCCAAAAACACTGCCGCGGGCACAAACGTCCCGGGAAGCCATGTCCCAAACGTCGAAGCCACGTAAGCGGTAAAGCCGAGCTCCCCCGCCACCGCGGAGACGGCCCAAACAAGAACGAGCATGCCGATCGGCGCCATCAACTCGTTGCCCCCCGCGAAAAAGTGGTAAATCAACTCCGACAGCGACTGCCTGCGCCATACATAAAACCCCATCGAGAGAAGAAGGGTCACAAACAGCGCCAACAGCATCGCCCATGTTGCATCCGCTTGCGAAAACGCTTCTAGCCAGCCGTGCGCCCCGCGCCGCCGACCATCATAGGCAAAAAAAGCGAACGTCAGCCCGAGCAGCAACGCCAGCGGGACAAAAAGGTGAAGCGGCTCTCCTGTGACAAGGGACAATTCTTTGCGCAGCCCGAGGCCGTGCAGTTCGTTTGTTTTCTCCTCTCCTTTTTTCGCCCGCGGCTTGCCGATGCGGATGTTCAGCATCGTCGTCAGCAGCCCGATTATCAGCGCGATAATGGCAAACAGATTGTACGGCAAGCTGCGCAAAAAAACGCCATACGCCGGTTCATGAATATCGTTTTGCGCCAGCGCCGCCGCTACAACAGACGTCATAAAGCCGACAAACGCCGTTGCCGCCGGCAGAAGCACGATGATCGGTTCAGTGGACACATCGATGATGTACGCCATCCGGCGTCGGTCGATGCGAAACTGGCGAAGCACCGCCTTCATCACCGGACCGAGGAGCATAATGCGGAACATCGGCATAAAAAACGTCACCGGCACCGTCAACCAAACGAACAACAAAAGCCTGCGCTTCGTGCGGATGCGCCCAGACAGCTTCTCGACAAACCCTTTGATCCCACCGGTGATTTGCATCATGCCGACAAGCGAGCCGAACAAGTACAAAAACGCCGCCACCTTCATGTGTTCAACATCGCTGAGCGAATGAACAATGGCGGACAGCGCCCGCTCGATGCCGCCGACAAGCGACCGCTCAAGGCAAAACGCCCCGACAAGCAGCCCGGCTATAAGACCGGGCAAAATTTCTTTCAGCCAAATGGCGAGCGGAATGATCAAAAGAAAAGGCAATAGCGACCACCATGTTCCTTCCACACCGGCATCCCCCTTTGCGATCTTGCTGTTAACAAGGATAGCCATAATGCTGTTCGTTTATGATTTTGTTGATTATTTAGAACATAGTTTTGTTTATTAAATGACCATCGGACGCCATAAAAAAACGCCGCGGCCCAAAGGCGCAGCGCCATGCGATTCGATTCGCGGCCCAGGCCGCCGCCGTCATTTCCGGCGAGCAAAGTCGACAAACCGGAACTTATCGAGCCGATGCCGCGATTCAGTGTATTGAAACAACGTCGCGTCGCTTAAATACACATAGTTTCTCACGACAACGACGCGGTCATCGCCATGCAAATCCAAACAACGACGATCTTCTTCCGTTGCTTCGTCGACCGACATTTCCTTTTTCGCAAAGCTGATCGGCAAATGCAACTTGGTTTCCAAATACTCGTAAATCGAATTCTCGCAAATGTCTTTCGTCAAGGATGGAACGTACTTTTTTAAGAAAAAATCTTTATCTAAAATGATCCGCTCCCCGCCGATTTCGCGGACGCGCACCACTTTCCAGACGTCGTCTTTGCTTGAGGCGCGCAACTGCTGCTTAAGCTCGCTGTCCGGCTTTATGAGGGCCAACTCATGGACGATCGTCCGCACCGGTTGCTTCATCGTCTGCGCCAGCTCTTTAAAGCTGACGAGCCCCGACACCGGGAAATCGTACTTGCCAACATCAAGGACGATCGACCCTTTGCCTTTCATCTTTTGGATATAGCCGTGTTCAGACAACAAATTGAGCGCTTTGCGAATCGTCTCGCGCGATGTCCCGTAGCGGACGGCGAGTTCGTTTTCCGACGGCAGTTTGTCGTACGCCCGCCACTCCCCGCGGCGGATGCGGGAAACGAGATCATGATAAATGGCTAAATATTTGTTTTCATGCATGATCATCACCGTCTGTATTGTATCACGGACGGAGCAAAAGATAAACGACTGATTCGTACGGACGCAGGTCGATGCGGCGAAAATCGTCCGGTGAATCCGGATAGTTGGACAGCAGCCGCTCTCCCTTCCAACCGTCCATTTCCGCTTCTTTTGGCAGCACGAACGTCGTTTTGACCGGATAAAAGTTGTTGACGACAAGCAGCTTCTCCTTCTCCCCATGGCGCATGTAAGCGAAAATGTGCGGATCGTCCTCCAAAAGCAGTTCGTAGCGCCCGGTTGTGATGATGTCGTATTGCTTGCGCAGGGAAATTAACCGCTTATAATGGTAAAAAATTGAATCGGGATCGGCAAGCGCCTGTTTCACATTAATGCACCGGTAATTGTCCGCGACGCGAATCCACGGCGTCCCAGATGTGAAGCCGGCATGAGCGCTGTCATCCCATTGCATCGGTGTGCGCGAATTGTCGCGCGACTTCCGCTGCAAAATGTCCAACACCTCTTGCTCACTTTTGCCTTGTTCAAGCAAAATCCGGTACATATTGAGCGACTCGACGTCGCGGTAATCGCGGATATCGGTGAATTTCGGATCCGTCATGCCGATTTCTTCGCCTTGGTAAATGTATGGCGTCCCTTGCATCAGATGGATGGCCGTCGCTAGCATTTTCGCCGACTCTTTCCAATACGTCCCGTCATCGCCGTAGCGCGAGACGATGCGCGGTTGATCATGGTTGCACCAAAAGAGCGCATTCCATCCCCCGCCTTCGTGCATTCGCACTTGCCACTCCGACAAAATGCGTTTTAACGCGAGAAAATCAAACGGAGCGACGGCCCATTTTTCCCCATTCGGATAATCGACTTTCAAGTGATGGAAGTTAAACGTCATATTGAGCTCCTGGTTTTCCGGGTTTGTGTAACGAATGCAGTGGTCGATCGTCGTCGACGACATTTCCCCAACGGTCATCACATCGTATTTCGAGAATACTTCGCGGTTCATTTCTTGCAAAAATTCGTGGATGCGCGGCCCGTCCGTATAAAAGCGGCGCCCATCCCCCGGTGGAATCGATCCGTCATCGTCCGGAAAGCGCTGGTCTTTGGACAGCAAATTGATGACATCCAACCGGAAGCCATCCACGCCTTTTTTCAGCCAAAAATGCATCATGTCATAAATACGGCGGCGCAGCTCTTCGTTTTCCCAATTCAAATCGGCTTGCGTCACATCGAACAAATGCAAATAATATTGTCCGGTTTGTTCATCATACTCCCACGCCGAACCGCCGAATTTCGACTGCCAGTTGTTCGGGGCGCTGCCGTCCGGCTTCGGGTCGCGCCAAATGTAAAACTGGCGGTACGGGTTCGTTTTCGATGCGCTCGCCTGTTTGAACCATTCGTGGTCGGTTGACGTGTGGTTGACGACCATATCCATGACGAGCTTCATCCCGCGCGCATGCACCTCATCGAGCAGGCGGTCAAAGTCAGCCATCGTCCCGTATGCATGATGGATGGCGAAATAATCGCTGATGTCATAGCCGTTGTCGCGCTGCGGCGACGCATAAATCGGCGTCAGCCAAATCACGTCAACGCCAAGTTCTTTCAAATAATCGAGCTTTTCGATGATTCCGGGTAAATCGCCGATGCCATCTCCGTTCGTATCCCGGAAGCTTTTCGGATAAATTTGATACACCACTGCTTTTTTCCACCATGGAGTTGTCGACATGTTGATTCACCTCGTCCATTCGCTTACACAATCCGTCAATCGCGGCGCGAAAAAGATAGAAAAAGATGGAGGATGAAAAACATACCATTGGCGTTGGCTTCCAATGGTATATGTCTGATTGATGATTTAGCACATTGTTTTTTTGTCTCAGTAAATCGATCGGTCAATGGGCAGCTTTGCGCACTTTGCCGAACAGAAAGGTGAGCACGAACGGCACGGCAATGGCAATCGCCATTCCGATAAAGAACGACGTCCACTTTTGCGGTACGATCGACAAGAAACCCGGCAGGCCGCCGACACCGATCGACGGAGCGATGACTTTATTGAGCGTAATAAACATGCCGGCAATCGCCGCGCCTGTCATCGCCGCAATAAACGGGAAGCGGAAGCGCAAGTTCACGCCGAACATCGCCGGCTCGGTGATGCCGAGATATGCCGAAACGGCTGACGTGAACGACAATCCGCGCAGCTTTTCGTCTTTGGCGACGAACATCATCGCTAATGCCGCAGAGCCCTGGGCGATGTTCGACATGACCAAAATCGGCCATAGGAACGTGCCGCCTGTGCTGGCGATCAGCTGCAAGTCAACCGGCAAGAACGTATGGTGCATCCCAGTGACGACAAGCGGCGCATAGAGCGCTCCGTACAACAAGCCGCCAATGGCCGGAACGTTGTCAAAAATCGCGACAAACAAATTCGTAATCGCGTTTCCGATCGCAAACGTGACTGGCCCGATGGCAATGAACACCAAAAATCCTGTCACAAGCAGCGCAAGCGGAGCGACAAGCAACAGCTGGAATGCATCTGGAATGCGCTTGCGCAAAAACCGTTCAATTTTCGCCAACACGTACGAAGCAACCAACACCGGCAGCACTTGCCCTTGATAGCCGACTTTTTGCACCTCAAGGCCAAACAAATCCCAAACCGGAATTTTTCCTTCCTGTTTGGCCGCTCCCCAACCCCAAGCGTTCAGCAAATCCGGGTGGACGAGCATCAAGCCAAGGACAATCCCCAAGAGCGGGCTGCCGCCAAATTTCGTCACTGCCGACCAACCGATCAAGCCCGGCAGAAAGACGAATGCCGTATTGGCGATCAAGTTGATCATGTTCGCCAAATCGGCCCATTCTTGGTGCACGTCGACAAACGACTTGCCTTCGTAGAAAATGCCTGGTCCGGTAAGGACGTTGTTAATCCCCATCAACAAACCGGCCGTGACGATCGCCGGCAAAATCGGGATGAAAATGTCAGCCAGCGTCTTAATGGCGCGCTGCAGCGGATTGAGCTTCGCTTCGGCCGCATCTTTAATGTCCTGCTTTGTCGCCCGGCCAATGCCCGTCAGCTCGACAAGGTCGTTGTACACCTTGTCGACAAGTCCTTGGCCGATGACAACTTGGAACTGGCCATTGGCCGAAAACGAACCTTTGACGACATCGATGCGCTCGAGCGCCTCTTTATCGACTTTTCCTTCGTCCTTAAGCGCAAACCGAAGCCGGGTCACACAATGCGTGGCGGCAACGATGTTCTCCTTGCCGCCGATGGCTTCAACAATTTGCGCAGCTTCCTTTGTATAAGCCCCCATACGAAATTCCTCCCTTTCTTTCAACCCCCGATTGTGTTGAACCGCTTTCAGCAATCGGTTACAAAAAACTTGTATATACAACCCGACTTTATTCTATCCTGTATATACAAGTTCGTCAACGGTTTTTGGATCAAAAACGAGCAATTTCGACAAGAATTGTATATTTGTTTTCTAACTTTCACTTCTTTTGTTATGTTTTGTCAAACAGCAGGAAAATAAACGGCCGAGTGGGAAAATAAAACATAGCAATCATGAATGTAATCAAGAAAGGATGGACGATAACTATGAAAACATACACACTCCGCGAAGCAGCGAAAAAAATCGGGACGACCGCCCGCGACTTGAAACAGTGGGAAAAGCAATTCGCTCAATGGATCACCGTTCCCCGCACCAGCCAAGGGGCGCGCATTTATACCGACGAGCTGATCCATCGATTTCGTCAAATCCGTATGTTGCTCGAGGAAGGCCGCCATCCGCGCGAAATCGCGGATCTCATCACCCAGATGAACGGGCGGCCCGCCGATCCACCTGCTCCGGTGGAACCCGATGTGATGGAAGGGGAAATTATTGACGTGCCCCGTTTGTTGCGCCATGGGGCCCCGTACATAGCAGAACAGCTCGTCGCCCGCGTAAAAGACGAGCTCGTCGACGCCGTCAAGCGCGAGGCAGCCGACACCATCCAACAGGCGATGAGGGAGGTCAAAGGGCAGCTCGACCACCTCGGCGAGCAGACGAGCGCTGCGGCGGAAACCGTGCGCCGCTCCCTTCAAGACTACCAAGAAGCGTGGCAGCAAAAAACCGAGCAGCTGCACGAACATTTGGAAACGGTCGTCGCCTTTTGCCACGAAGAAAAAGCGAGGCAAGAACAGGAGCGAAAACAGCTCGAACAGCGCATTATCGAGCGGGAAAAAGCTTTCCGGGAACTGGTGCTTTCCTTTCGGCAAACAGCAGCCAACACCAACGCCGGCCGCTCCCGGACGAACAAATGGTGGAAGTTTTGGTAATTCCCGAATGGAAAGGCCGCAATCGAAAAAGGGGCTCCATGAAAAGGAGCGCCCTTTTTCGTTCCCTATTTTGTTGATCAATCTCCAACATGGGCTTGGCGGCAAACAAGCGTTGGTTTGAAAGCGCGGGGCTTTCGCCCGCGGTTTTCCGCCCTCAAACAACGCGCGCCGACCGGCAGGCACATCCGAACGGTCCGCCCTCATCCTTCTTCTCCTTTGCCAATCCCCTTCGCCGGTTCTTTCCAGACGTCCACCACTGCTCCCGCTTCATCCGTATCGATGACAAACGAGCCGGTGGCGTAGCGGTCCGACAAGCGAAGCGACGCAGTCTCCACCATCTCCGTCGCCCCTTTTTCCGTCCGCAGCCCGACCGTCCCCTCGCTCTCGCCGACCAAAACCGCTCCGGCCACGCAGTGCGGGTTTGATTTCACTTCGCGCACGATTCGCACACCCCGCTTGGCGCGCGAGGATGGCTCAAACTCGCCTAGCGCCATTTTTTTCACCGCCCCGCGCTGCGTCGCGACAACGAGAAAACCGCGGTCTTCAGGGCGAAGCGGGCAGGCGGCGGCGACAAAGTCTCCTTCTTTTAGTTGAATCCCTTTCACCCCGGCAGCGCGCACGCCGACCAGGCTGATTTCTTCTTCGGCAAACAAAAGTGCATAGCCATCATGCGTCGCCAGCCAAAGGAGGCCGCGGCCGTCCGTCGCATAGACGGCGGCGACCTCATCATCGTCTTTCACATGGACCGCAACAAGCGGGCGCGTGTAGCGCTGCACTTGGTATTGGGAAAGCTCGGTCCGTTTCACCATCCCTTGCCTCGTGACGAAGACGAGCTGTTCGTCCGTCTCAAACGAGGAAACAGGGACAGCGGCGATGAGCTCATCGTCGCGTTCCAGCGGAATCAAGCTTGAAATATGCTGGCCGACCTCTTTCCAGCGGATGTCCGGCAGCGTATGAACCGGGCAATACAAATAATAGCCGCGGCGGGTGAACAGCAAGAGCACATCGGTCGTATTCATCTCGAGCTGGGCGAGCAGACGGTCGGTCTCCTTCATGCCGATGTCCTGACCGTTCGATGCGCTGTACGAACGGTAGCTCGTTCGTTTCACGTATCCTTCCTTTGTCACGGTCACGATCACATCTTCAGCCGGAATGAGCGCTTCAACGTTCACTTTCAGCTCTTCGATCTCCTCTTCAATCGCCGTCCGCCGCTCGTCAGCATATTGCTTTTTCATGGCCTTCAATTCTTTTTTAATGACCGACAACAGCTTGTTCTCATCGGCCAACACCGCGCTCAGCTCGGCGATCGTTTTGTCGAGCTCTTCCGCTTCCTGCCGAAGCGCGGCGATATCGGTGTTTGTCAGCCGGTAAAGCTGAAGCGTCACGATCGCTTCCGCTTGCGCCTCGGTGAACCCGTAGCCCGCCATCAGCCGATCTTTCGCATCGCGCTTGTCACTCGACGCCCGAATCGTCGCGATCACCTCATCCAAAATCGAGAGCGCTTTGATCAACCCGTCGACAATATGCTTCCGCTCGTTCGCTTTTTTGAGCTCAAAATGCGAACGGTTCGTGACGACGTCCTTCCGGTGGGCGATGTAGGCATCCAACAGCTCCGGCAAGCTCATCAGCTTCGGCCGGCGTTCATGGATCGCCACCATGTTGAAGCTGTATGGCACTTGCAAATCGGTGTTTTTGTATAAATAGTTAAGGATCGCCTCGGCATCGGCGTCTTTTTTCAGCTCGATGACGATCGACAGCCCGTTCCGGTCCGTTTCATCGCGGACGTCAGCAATGCCGTCGAGCTTTTTGTCCAAACGAAGCTCGTCAATTTTTTTCACCAAATTCGCCTTGTTCACTTCATACGGCAACTCCGTGATGACAATCTGCTTTTTCCCGCCTCTCGCCTGCTCGATGGCGGCTTTGGCGCGGATGATGATTTTCCCGCGGCCGGTCTCATACGCCTTGCGGATGCCGTCTTTCCCCTGGATGATGCCGCCGGTCGGAAAATCAGGGCCGGGAAGGACGGTCATCAGCTCCTCAACCGTGCAATCCGGCCGGTCAATCCGCATCAGGACAGCATCGATCACCTCGCCGAGCGCATGCGGCGGAATGTCGGTCGCATAGCCGGCCGAAATCCCGGTCGAGCCATTCACCAACAAGTTCGGAAACATCGCCGGCAAGACGGTCGGCTCCTCCGTCGTATCGTCAAAGTTCGGCACAAACGCGACCGTTTGCTTGTCAATGTCGCGCAATAACTCAGCGGCGATCGCCGACAAGCGCGCTTCCGTGTAGCGCATCGCCGCCGGCGGGTCGCCGTCGAGGCTGCCGTTGTTGCCATGCATTTCAATCAGCACGTTGCGCAGCTTCCACTCTTGGCTCATCCGCACCATCGCCTCGTACACTGACGAGTCGCCATGCGGATGAAAATTGCCGATCACGTTCCCAACCGTTTTCGCCGCCTTACGAAACGGTTTATCGGCCGTGTTGCCATCGATGTACATCGCATACAAAATGCGGCGCTGCACGGGCTTCAGCCCGTCGCGCGCATCGGGCAGCGCCCGGTCTTGGATGATGTATTTGCTGTAGCGGCCGAAGCGGTCGCCAAGCACGTCTTCTAACGGCAATTCCAACAATCGCTCTGCCATCATACCTCTCCTTTCCTACAAGACATCGGCGCAATCATGGCGGCGTCTTTTCGCGCCGCCATCAGCCGATCCACCCTGGCTCTTCCTCAAGCCCAAAGGCAACATGCGTTTCAATCCATTTGCGGCGCGGCTCGACTTTATCGCCCATCAGTGTCGTCACCCGCCGCTCGGCGCGAGCCGCATCTTCAATGCGCACGCGGATCAACGTGCGCGTTTCCGGATTCATCGTCGTTTCCCACAATTGATCGGCGTTCATTTCGCCAAGCCCTTTGTAGCGCTGAATCGTATAGCCGCGGCCCATTCGTTTCGTGATTTCCCGCAATTGCTCATCCGTCCATGCGTATTCGATGACTTCCTTTTTGCCGCTTTTTTTGCTGATTTTATAAAGCGGCGGCAAGGCGATGTACACTTTTCCCGCTTCAATGAGCGGACGCATGTAGCGGTAAAAAAACGTCAAAAGCAGCACTTGAATATGGGCGCCGTCCGTGTCGGCGTCGGTCATAATGATCACTTTGTCGTAGTTGACATCATCGAGCGAAAAATCAGCGCCGACGCCGCCGCCGATGGCGTGGATGATCGTATTGATTTCCTCGTTTTTCAAAATATCGCCAAGCTTCGCCTTTTCCGTGTTGATGACTTTCCCGCGCAGCGGAAGGACCGCCTGGAAGCGGCGGTCGCGCCCTTGTTTCGCCGAACCGCCCGCCGAATCGCCTTCGACCAAATACAGCTCGTTTTTTTGCGGATTGCGCCCTTGCGCCGGCGTCAGCTTGCCGCTTAACAGCGCCTCTTTCCCTTTCCGCTTTTTGCCGCTTCTCGCCTCTTCGCGCGCTTTGCGGGCCGCTTCGCGCGCTTGGTACGCCCGGATCGCTTTTTTGATGAGCATCGTGCTCACGTCCGGATTTTCTTGCAAAAAGTACGTCAATTGCTCGGAAACAACCGCATCGACGGCTGAACGCGCCTCGCTCGTTCCGAGCTTGCCTTTCGTCTGCCCTTCAAACTGAAGCAAATGCTCCGGGATGCGCACCGAGACGATCGCCGACAGCCCTTCGCGAATATCCGTTCCTTCTAAATTTTTATCCTTTTCCTTAAGCAAGCCGACGCGGCGGGCGTATTCGTTAAAGACGCGCGTCATCGCCGTTTTCGCCCCGGCTTCATGCGTCCCGCCGTCTTTTGTGCGCACGTTGTTGACAAATGACAAGACGTTTTCCGAGTAACCATCATGGAACTGAAACGCAAACTCGACCTCAATGCCGTTTTGCTCGCCAGAAAAATACACAACCGGGTGGAGCACATCTTTCTCCTCATTCAAATAGGCCACAAACGCTTCAATCCCGTTTTCGTAATGGAACACCTCGCGCATGCCGGTCCGTTCGTCAACGAGCTCAATTTTCAGCCCTTTTAACAAAAACGCCGACTCGCGCAGCCGTTCGCTCAAGGTTTCGTAATTGAACACCGTTGTGCTGAAAATCGTCGGATCCGGCTTAAAGTGAATGATCGTCCCGGTTTTGTCCGTCGTCCCGATTTTTTCAAGCGTTGTCACCGGCCTGCCGCCATGCTCAAACCGTTGGCGGTACATGAAGCCATCGCGGTGGATCGTGACGACGAGCCATTCCGACAAAGCGTTGACAACCGAAGCCCCGACCCCGTGCAGGCCGCCGCTCGTTTTATAGCCGCCCTGGCCGAACTTGCCCCCGGCATGGAGCACGGTCAAAATGACCTCCGGCGTCGGCTTGCCAAGTTTATGCATCCCAACCGGCATGCCGCGCCCTTCATCAAGGACGGTGATGCTGTTGTCTTTATGTATTTGCACCAAAATGTAATTTCCATATCCGGCCAACGCTTCATCGACCGAGTTGTCGACGATTTCATAAACAAGATGATGCAACCCGCGGCTGTCGGTGCTGCCGATGTACATCCCCGGCCGCTTCCTCACCGCCTCAAGCCCTTCTAACACTTGAATGGCATCTTCGTTATAGTCATGTATCGCTTGCTTTGCCACAAGCCCACCCCTTTCTGCCAAAACAAGAACATCTGTTTCTGTTTTATTGTATCATAAAATGACTAGCTGTCCATTGTCTTTTGACACCGCTTGACAAAATCGGACAACGGCGCCTGAAAAACGAAAGGACCATCTTAGAGAAGATGGCCGTTTCGTCAATGGCGCGCTTCGCCTGTTACGGGCGTTTCGTGAGCGCGTGTTCTACTTTAATGCAGCGATCCATAATCACCGTATAGCCTTTTTCCTTTAAAAACGCGTATGCTTCTTCATTGACGACGCCAAGCTGCGCCCAAAATACGTCCGCATCGATTTGCACAAACTCGCGGGCGAGCTCCGGCAAATGTTCGGAACGGCGAAACACATCGACGATATCGACATGTCCTTCGATATCCGTCAGTTTGTCGACCGCTGGAATGCCTTCCCATTCCTCGATCATCGGATTAACCGGAATGATTTCGTATCCGGCGTCTTTCATCGCCTTCGCCACCATATACGACTCGCGCTCAGGATTGTTGGACAAGCCGACAACGGCAATCCGCTTCGCCTTGCGCAAAATGTCGCCGATTTCTTCCCGGCTTGGGTTGACAATGGGCATCGGGTTCTCTCCTTCCCTCTTTGGTTTTGCAGTACTTGTTTCGCGATCGAGAAAGAAAAATCCTTCTATGAGACAGAAAATGGTTTAGCCCTTTTTAACATTGTGCAACAAACGCTAAAACTTTCCCGAACGAAAAATCGAGTAAAGCAGCCAACCAAAAAGAAAAGCGGACACACCTAATCCGATTTCAACAGCAGGAAATTTCCATAGCAGCATCGATTGCCGTCCGAACGATGAAGCGATCATCATGCCAGCCATGACGATGCTCCACGAAAGAAGAACGATGCTAAACGACAGCCGGTTCGTAATCTGATCGAGCTTCTTTAGCAGCGTTTCCAAATCAGGCGCCGTGATTTCCAATCGAAGCTTGCCATGCCGCATCATTTTCGTCCATTCCTTTACGCTGTCCGGCAAGCGAAGCAGCCATTCACCGTAGTCGAAAATCCGTTTCCACGCCGTTTCCGCTACACGGTCAGGCCGAAGACGCTCTTTCATCAGCTTTCTCCCAAACGGTTCGGCCACATCCATGATGCGAAACTGCGGGTCAAGCGTCTCCACGACCCCTTCGACCGTCAACAGCGCTTTCCCTAACAGCGTCAAATCGCTTGGGATGCGAATGCCATGGCGAAATGCCACCGAAAGCAAATCCTCGACGGCTTCCCCAAGACTGATCTCACCGAGCGGGACGCGGTAGTATTTCTCCCGCAACTCGTCAATATCATCGCGCAATTTTCCTTCATCGACTCCGTCAGGAACAATTCCTAAACCGTAAATCGCACCCAACACCCCATCCGTGTTTTGCCGCATTAAGGCGATGATGAGTGAAGAAAGATGATGTTTGACATGAGGTCGAAGGCGGCCCATCAAGCCAAAGTCAATGAAGGAAAGCGTTCCATCGTCAAGAACAAATACATTGCCAGGATGAGGGTCGCCATGAAAAAATCCATGCTCAAACATTTGTTGAAAGGTTGCTTCAGCCAAACGCTCGGCGATCGTTTTTAAGGAGTGGCCGTTCGCTTTCAACCGCTCGATCTCCCCGAGTTTGATCCCTTCGACATATTCCATCGTGAGCACTGTTTTCGTCGTATAATCCCAAAACACCTTCGGGACATACACCGACGAATCGCCGGCAAACTGCCGTGCAAACCGTTCCGCATGGCGCGCCTCGACTGTATAATCCAGCTCCTGCCGTAATGAACGCGCCAGTTCATCGACAATCTCAGACAATTGGTAGGTTGCCGCCCAATCGAGACGGCGTTCCGCCAGCACGGCCAAATCTTGCAAAATTTCCAGATCCGTCTCCACCCGCGCAGCGATGTGCGGGCGCTGCACTTTCACCGCCACGGCCTGTCCGGAAGGAAGAACCGCCCGGTGCACTTGTCCAAGCGAAGCGGCAGCGAGCGGCATTTCCTCAAATGAACGAAAGAGTGTTTCCAGCGAACTTCCAAACTCCGCTTCGACAATCCGGCGGACATCGGCAAACGGAAACGGCGGAACTTGGTCTTGCAGCTTTTCGAGCTCACTGATGATCGGAGCGGGAATCAAATCCGGCCGTGTGCTAGCAATTTGCCCGAGCTTCACGAACGTCGGGCCGAGCTCCTCGAGCACAAGGCGGAGCCGCTCCCCAACCGTTTTTCCTTCCTTTTTCCCTTGCTCCGCTCTCCATCGCGGCGGCAACGAAAGAAACGACGAAAAGCCGAGCTCATCGACGATCATCCCGAATCCGTGCCGAAGCAAGGAGGCGGCGATTTCGTGGTACCTTCCGATATGGCGCACCCGTTTCCCGATCATCCGATCATCTCCCTTAGAGCGTCAAACAGCAGTCAAAAAAGCCCGTTACTCTCCGCTTTGTTCCTTTTCTTCAAGACGGCGGATTCGCTCCTCGAGCTGCCGCACGTCTTCTTTCGTCGCCAAGTCGAGTTTATCGATCACCTGCTTGATTTGCTCGCGTACAAGCCGCTGCACTTCCGTTTTCCGCGCTTCGGTCTGCTGTTTCCATTGATCGATCACTTCCTTCGATTCGTCAAGCGACAATTCCCCTTTTTTGACTAACTCGTCAATGATTTTTTCCACTTGTTCTTTGCTGGCGATCGCAAGCCCAAGCCCGAACGCCAATCCTTTTTTCAAAATGCTCATCCTGTTTTCCTCCTTTCCTCCTTTCCTTTATAGTACCATTATTTGGCGGGGCATGTCGAGCAAGCGGCCAAAGAGGAAAATGCGGAAGGTGTTTTCCGTTCGAACCTAGCGTTGCATATCCCGCTTCTCGATAAGGAATCCTATCGATGGGCTATCCATTCGTGCAAGGAGGGAGTTCCCATGGCAGAGGAACAACTGCACTACGGAGAAGACTATCGTTTCATACCTGCGACGTCAGCAGCGAGCGGCCTCGGAGTTAGCGTGCTGCCCGATTTGTACTGCCATACGATCCAAATCGTGAACATTTGTCTTGTCGGCCGCCCGGACGACCGCGCGTTTGTATTAGTCGACGCTGGCATGCCGGGATCAGCCGGTGACATTGTTTCAGTCGTGGAAGACCGCTTTGGCAGCGGCAGCCGTCTGCAAGCCATTATTTTAACCCACGGCCACTTTGACCACGTCGGAGCCTTAATTGAACTCATCCAGGAATGGAATGTGCCGGTGTACGCCCACAAAGACGAACTGCCGTATTTGACCGGCAAAACGCGCTATCCCGAACCGGACGCGTCCGTCGAGGGCGGCTTCATCGCCAAAATATCACCGTTTTTCCCAAATGAACCGATTCAACTGGGCGATCGCGTTCATCCGCTGCCAGAGGACGGCACCGTTCCGCACTTGCCGGAGTTCCGCTGGATCCACACACCGGGGCACACGCCAGGCCACATTTCGTTATTTCGGCCGCGCGACGCCGCTTTAATCGCCGGCGACGCGTTCGTCACCGTCCGCCAAGATTCACTGTATAAAGTGTTGACCCAGCAAATCGAAATCAGCGGCCCGCCGCGCTATTATACCATCGATTGGCGCGCCGCCCGCGAGTCGGTGCGCAAATTGGCCGCACTCTTCCCATCGGTCGCTGTCACGGGACACGGCGCCCCAGTAGCAGGAGAGGAATTGCGTGATGGGCTGACGAAGCTCGCTCGTGATTTTGACCGCATCGCTGTCCCAGATTATGGAAAGTACGTCCATTAACGGAACGATTCCACCCGCACTTACGATTGGAAACGAAAGACTTCCCAGTTTGAAATGATCAGCAAGCAGGCCGTTGCTAAGAAAAAAGGGTGTCCCAATTGGACACCCTTACACTGTCAAACAGCAGCCGCCAAAGGCGTTTTGCTACTGAAAGCGGAAGCCGTGCTGCTGCAACGTCAAGACGATGCGTTCCTTCGAAATCTTTTTTTCATCAAATTGAATCTTCACTTCCCCATCTTCCGTGTCGACGAGCGAGCGCTCCACGCCGTCGAGCCCGCTGAGAAGGCGTTCAATGCGCGCAATGGGCTGCGGCGACGTCGCCCCATCGATATAAAAGGTGGCTTCAGCCATCCTCTTCCCTCCTTCCGCAAAAACATGCCGTTCCCCGCCGCTTATTTTGCCCGATTCCCGTGTGCATAAACGGGCCCATCGCTCCGTTAGCGACGGCATAAAAAAAAGATGGCAAGAATTGCTCTTGCCATCTGTCATAAAAAAATGGGCCTAAGTGGACTTGAACCACCGACCTCACGCTTATCAGGCGTGCGCTCTGACCAGCTGAGCTATAGGCCCGTTTATAACTAAAAATGGAGGGGGACGGATTCGAACCGCCGAACCCAAAGGGAGCGGATTTACAGTCCGCCGCGTTTAGCCACTTCGCTACCCCTCCATAATAAAAAATGCCGACTGCAGGACTCGAACCCGCAACCTACTGATTACGATTCAGTTGCTCTACCAATTGAGCTAAGTCGGCATAATTAGGATATAAATCGTGGCTCATTGTTCATTTGTTGTGTCCCTTCCTCTCCCAGCCGATTCGAGAAAGCAGGATGCGTCGGGACAACTCGAAGCCAACTCGACGAAGCGGATGCTCGTCTCTACCAATTGAGCTAAATCAATATTTATGGCGGAGGAGGAGGGATTCGAACCCCCGCGGGCTGTGACACCCCTATCGGTTTTCGAAACCGACCCCTTCAGCCAGACTTGGGTACTCCTCCATAACTGTTTGGAGCGATGCGGTCGAGAGGACTTGAACCTCCACGGGGTTGCCCCCACTAGGCCCTCAACCTAGCGCGTCTGCCATTCCGCCACGACCGCATGAAAGTGGAGCGTAGGGGATTTGAACCCCTGACCTCTTCGCTGCCAGCGAAGCGTTCTCCCCCTGAACTAACGCCCCATCATGGTGGAGTATACTGGGATCGAACCAGTGACCCCCACGCTGTCAACGTGGTGCTCTCCCGCTGAGCTAATACTCCACAATATTGCCTAGCAGCGACCTACTCTTGCAGGGGCGCTGGCCCCAACTACCATCGGCGCTGGAGGGCTTAACTTCCGTGTTCGGGATGGGAACGGGTGTTTCCCCTCCGCTATCACCACTAGGCAAGCGATTCAGTTTCGACATCATTTATTATACTTAAAAAATAAATGTTGTCAAGAAGGAAAGTCATTCCTTCAAAACTAGATAACCGTTTCAGGAAGAAGCCGCGGCGCTTTCACTTTTCATTGTCTAGCTCCGGCTCGCCGCCGCTCGGGGTCAAATAACCTTCCCCCTCGGGGTGCTAGCACCCCTGCAGGTGAAGAACATTTGCCCGTCGCGGCGAACCGCTCGCCTGCGCTTTTCTAGGTTAAGCCCTCGATCGATTAGTATCCGTCAGCTCCACGTGTCGC
>ERZ1673754.39-NODE-39-length-24331-cov-27.596433_pt1 | contig 24331 bp, 21 predicted proteins | sample MGYA00580183_ERZ1673754 | MGnify/ENA primary metagenome ERZ1673754 (study PRJEB41219, sample SAMN04549621) | soil metagenome | isolation source: soil | place: USA: Wyoming, Fireholl Drive Yellowstone National Park | collected 2009-07-28 ...
TCTCCACCCGGGCATGAAAATGACTCATCGGGGCGCATGCATTTTCACGGAAAAATTGAGTACATCAACGACACACCGCTTGGGGTGCTACTGTTAGAATTGAGCGGAGATGAAGAGGAAGTCGAGCGCGCCATTCGCTACATGGCCGAACGGACAAAAGGAGTCGAGGTGATCGATCGTGCCGCTTGAAGCGCTGGCTCCAGAACTATTAAAAGCGTTCTGGGATACGTTGTACATGGTGGGCATTTCTCTGTTAGCCGCCGTCATCGCCGGGCTTCCGCTTGGTGTGCTCTTATTTGTGACAGATCGCGGTTTGTTTTGGGAAAACAAACCACTGCAAACCATTCTCGGTTTTCTAATCAACATCGTCCGCTCGATCCCATTTATCATTTTGCTAGTCGCCTTGCTGCCGTTGACGAAACTGCTCGTTGGCACCACCATTGGTCCAACAGCAGCGGCCGTCTCGCTGTCCGTGGCCGCCACGCCATTTTTCGCCCGCATTGTGGAAACCGCTTTGCGGGAAGTCGATAAAGGCGTGATTGAAGCTGCTACCGCCGTAGGAGCCACTCCGTGGATGATTATCAAAGATGTTCTGCTGTCCGATGCTCTTCCCGGCATCATCCATGGACTCACCATTACGGCGATCAGCTTGATCGGCTACTCAGCGATGGCCGGCATTGTCGGAGGCGGCGGTGTGGGGGATCTAGCCATTCGTTTTGGTTATTATCGATACGACAACACGGTGATGATCACAACGATTATCATTCTTCTCTGCTTAGTGCAGGTCGTCCAGTTTGTCGGCGACTCGATCGCCCGCTGGATCGATAAGCGATAAACGTTTCGCATGAGCGAAGCGCCTGTTCCGTCAAGCAACACTAGCCTCGCTTTCAACCGATAATGGGCTGCCTTTTTGAGGCATTGACCAACCTTTTTTATGAGGAGGAATCGTTCATGAAGCGTTTTTCTTTTCTATTCGCCCTTATTGTATTGATCTTCGGAGCAACAGGCTGCTCATCATCCTCTTCCTCGGCACAAGAGGAAAAGAAAACGATCACGATCGGCGCCACCGCCGGTCCATACAGCGATCAAATCCGCGAAGCCATTCAGCCTTATCTAGAAAAGAAAGGATACAAAGTGAAATTAATTGAATTCAATGATTACGTGCAGCCCAATATCGCACTAGATCAGAAAGAAATTGACGCCAACGTGTTTCAAAACCAAATGTATCTTGAAAACTTCGCCAAAACACATCAAATGAAATTGCATCCGCTGATCTCGATTCCGACTGTTCCAATCGGTTTATATTCAAAAAAACATACGTCCCTCGATGACATTCGGTACGGAACGACCATCGCCTTGCCGAACGAACCGGTCAATCAAGCGCGGGCGCTGACAATGCTGCAGCAGCTCGGCCTCTTAGAACTAAAGAAAGATGTCGAACCGACAAAAGCATCGGAAAAAGATATTGCCAAATTTCACAAAAACATCATTCTCAAACCATTGGATCCCGCTCAACTGCCGCGGGCGTTGGGCGATGTGGACTACGCCTTGATCAACGGCAACTTCGCCTTATCGTCTGGGTTAAAATTAACCGAAGCCGTCGCCTTAGAAAAAACGCCTGATTACTATTTGATTGTCGTCACCATCCGTCCGGAGGACAAAGACAAACCTTTTGTCAAAGATTTGATCGCCGCTTATAAATCGAAAGAATTCGCTAAATTGATCAAAGAAGATCCGAAGTACAAAGGATACGTATGGCCCGATTGGTTCCAAAAACAATGACCCATAACAGCCGGCGGCTCGTCATCATGAGAGCCGCCAGTCTTGAAAGGAGGGCAAATTCATGGATCAACCCCTATTATTCAATGCCTTTGAGATGGCAAGCGCGATGCATAATGCCCACGGTTTATGGAAGCATCCCGACAGCGAGCGCCACCGCCGCTACAAAGAGCTCCATTACTGGATCGAAATGGCTAAGCGCCTCGAAGCAGGGCTGTTTGACGCTGTTTTCTTTGCTGATGTGCTCGGGGTGTACGACACGTATCGACAAAGCAAAGATCCATCGATTCGCGACGGGATGCAGTTTCCACTAAACGACGCTTCCTTAATCATTCCAGTCATGGCGAGCGTCACGACCCATCTTTCATTCGTGTTAACGGCAAGCACCACTTATGAGCACCCGTTCCATATCGCAAGACGATTTTCCACGCTTGACCATCTGACAAACGGCCGCATCGCGTGGAATATTGTCACCTCTTATTTGCCTAATGCGGCCAAAAACTTTGGATTGGAGAGAATGATCACCCATGATCAGAGATATGAGATCGCGGATGAGTGTTTGGAAGTGACTTATAAGTTGTGGGAGGGAAGCTGGGAAGAAGGTGCCTTCCTCGAAGATCGAGAGACAGGCGTGTTGATTGATCCTGCCAAAATTCATCCGATCAACCATCACGGCGCCTTTTTCTCTGTCGAAGGTCCGCATTTATGCGAGCCTTCCCCGCAACGCACACCAGTGTTGTACCAAGCTGGTTCATCCGAACGCGGGAGGGCGTTCGCGGCCAAACATGCGGAATGTGTTTTCGTCGGCGCTCCGTCCCCCGAACGGCTGTCATTCTACATTCAAGACATTCGCCAACGAGCCGAGCGATACGGAAGAGATCCGCAACAACTGAAATTTTTCACCTTTTTGACGGTCATTGTCGCCAAAACGACGGAGCAAGCGGAAGCAAAATATGAACAATTGCGCCGCCTATGGAGCATGGACGCCGCCAAAGCCCAATTCAGCGGGGCGAGCGGCTATGACTTGGCTGAATATGAAGCAAAGCCAGCCGATGAACCGTTCTTGTTCCGCGCCACGGATCATGGACACTACAAAGCCGCTTCATTAACAAAAGACGCCACAAAACCGCTAACGATCGGTGAGGCGCTTCAAAAAGCCGGAACGCTCACACGGGAATCCGTCATAATCGGCAACCCGATACAGGTCGCCGACGCCATCGAAGAGCGAGCTCGGCGCTCGGGGGTGGATGGATTCAATTTAACCCATCTGATCACGCCCAAAGATTTGGACGATTTCATTGAATATGTCGTTCCCATCCTGCAACGACGCGGTCTATACAAAACCGCCTACACCCCTGGAACCATGCGGGAGAAGCTATTCGGGAACGGCCCGCGCCTGTCGCATGATCATCCCGCTGCCGCGTTCCGCCCGATCGGCTCACGAACAGATGGCTAGCCCTAGGACAGCCGTCTTCTTTCGCGATCACCGAACAAGTCCGCCGCTTCAACGAGAACATCAGAATAACGACACCAAAGACATTCGAAATGATAAGGTGCCCGCTCCTTCGTGGGCACCTTCCCTTGCTAGACGACCACCGCACGTTGGAAAAGCCAAGCCGTCGTGATCTGCAGCAACTGTTCTCGCGCGGAGACGGAAGAAAACGTGTGATCCGCTTTAGAGATGACATGTTTGGCAAATCGTGAATCGGCTCGTTGCCCGAATGCTTCCCCATAGACATCTGCATACATGACAGGAATTTCTTGATCGGCTATTCCATGGACAAGGAGGACATCACCCGGAAACTGTTTCGCCGCCTGCAACGGGTCGATATCAACGAGCGAAGTGAAAAAGGAAGGGGACAATCGATATCCGCGGTACTCAATCGTTTCACCATCCGAGCGGCCATACCCATCTGTGGCAATGCGGACAATATCTGCATGTGGATACGCAACAGGCGCCCAAAGCACCAATCGTTCGACTCGCCGATCCAATGCAGCTGTGACCGTCGCCACCGCCCCTCCCAAACTATGGCCGAGAAGCACAAGCGGCCGACGCTGAAACGACGGAAATTGTTCCACTGTACGAATGACATCTCTCGTTTGTCGAATGAAATCATCAAATCGGTTTTTTCCATATTCTCCACTGCTCTCCCCACAACCAGCATAATCAAAACGGACGACTCCGACTCCGGCCGAAGCAAATCTTTCCGCTGCTTGGACAAACAACCGATCCACACCAATCCTCGTACCGATAAACCCATGACAAATGACAACAACAGGCACATCATCACGATCAACCGACACAGCTGGATCATGAATCGAAACCGCCAAACGTTCCCCTCCGCTCTCAATATACTGGAATCGAATCAACTGCTCTCTCCCCTTTCAGCCATCCTTTAATTCATAGTAAATAAATATGAATAGTATGTTTTTATGTTATCTTACCACGCTTTTGCATGACCGTCAACGTTCCCCATCGCCGCCCTAACCCATCAATCAGCTGGCAAGCAGGATGCATGGAAGAGAAAAGATCACACCCCCGACTGCAATACCAAGCATTCTCAATGCAATACGCGCAAGGGCCGGAACAAAGACACCGCGGCCACTCTTTCACTTTCATCATCCCCCATTTTGCTTACCAGAGCGGCCGCGACCGGGTTGTCGCGGCGAATGTACTCACGCCATGGCAACTTGCGCAATTCAACGGTCAGAAAGCGGAAATCAACAACGGTTAGGAACGAAAACTGGATGGTGAACGAGGACGGTTCATCGCGGATGGCGTCATAGCTGAAGATGACCGGCTGACATAAAGGAACATGCGCTCGGGAAACGCCGGCTGCGTGTAGCGCTGCGAAGCGATCGCCTCCCTCAAGGCTCAACTATTCTACAAGACAAAATAGAAAAGCCGCTATGATGGCGGCTTGACGGAGACGTTTTCCGTTTTTCGCCCGTTCACCCCTTCACCGAACCAGCCAACAACCCACGGACAAAATATTTGCCAAGGAAGATGTACACAAGCAAGGTCGGCAGCGCCGCCAACAGGGCTCCCGCCATTTGCACGTTCCATTGGACGATTTGGCTGCCGGATAGATTTTGCAAGGCGACCATGATCGGCTGTTTGTCGGATGTCGTGATCGTCACCGCGAACAAAAACTCGTTCCAAATGTTTGTAAACTGCCAGATCGCCACGACGACAAATCCAGTGATGGACAAAGGGAGCATAATATAACGAAAAATGCGGACAAACCCAGCACCGTCGATTTTCGCCGACTCAATCATTTCATCGGGAATCGCCGCGTAGAAATTCCGAAACATCAGCGTGGTGATCGGAATGCCGTAGACGACATGAACGAACACAAGTCCTGGAATCGTGTTGTACAGCCCGATTTCGCGCAAAAATTGGATCAGCGGAATGAGAATGCTTTGATACGGAATGAACATTCCGAACAAAATAAGCGTAAAAAGCGTATCTGCCCCCTTGAATTTCCATTTCGAAAGCACGTAGCCGTTGAGCGCCCCCAGCAGCGCGGATAACAACGTCGCCGGCACGACGAGCAGCAGCGAATTCCAAAAGTTTGGGGCGAGTTTGTCAAACGCTGTGGCGTAGCTGCTCCAATCGATGGTCGATGGGAGCTTCCACATATCGGCCAATGTCACTTCATGAAGCGGCTTCAAGCTCGTGATGACCATGACATACACCGGCATGAGAAAAAACACGCTCATGGCAACGGCCAGCGCATACAAAAACGGTCGGGCCCATACGGATCTCGCCATCACGATCCCCCCTTGCGGCTCGAAATGAGGTACGGAACAATAAAGATGGCCACCGATAGCAGCATCACGATCGCAATCGCCGCGCCGTTGGCGTAATAGTTGCCGCGGAACGTCGTTTCAAACATGTATACGCCCGGCACATCGGTGACAAAGTTCGCCCCCGGCCCGGTCATGGCGTAAATCAAATCGAAAATTTTCAGCGAAATATGGGCCATAATGATGATGACGCTGACAGTGATCGGCCGCAGCAGCGGCAAAATGATTTTCCAATACAATTGAAACTCGGTCGCTCCGTCCATCCGCGCCGCTTCCCGCACTTCATCTGGAATGGCGCGCAGGCCGGCGAGATACATCGCGACGGCAAAGCCAGTCATTTGCCAAACAGCCGCCACGACCACCGCAATGATGGCGACCGGGATGCCAAACTCAATCTTGCCCCAATGAAATCCGAACAGAATGTTCGTATCCGTATACCATTTTCCATCCAAGCCAAGCGGTTTTAAAAACAAGTTGACGCCCGTTGACGGGTTGAACAGCCATTGCCACACGACTCCGGTGACGACAAATGACAAGGCCATCGGGAAGAAGAAAATGTTGCGGAACAGCGACTCGCCGCGCAGTTTTTGGTCAAGCAAAATGGCAAGCAGTTGGCCGAGCACAATGACGGCGGCGATAAACAACACCGTAAACACAAGTGTATTGCGCAAGTCGGCCTGGAAGCGGAAATCATGAAACAAATACAGATAGTTTTTCAACCCGGCAAACGACCAATCCGGCACGAGCGAATTCCAGTTGCTCAAGGACACATACCCCGTCCAGCCGATAAACCCGTACACAAATAAGAAAATCAGTACGACCGACGGTGCCAAAAACGCCGCTGCCAGCCAATGATCGGCCGTCCATTTCCGCTTTTTCCGCACCGCGGGGACAGCCGCTGTCTTCTCGGCTGGCGTGATGTTGGCCGTTTCCACTAAGATCCCTCCTCATGATGACGAAAAGGGGAAGAGAATGGCTCCCGTCCCCTTTTCCCGATTACTTCTTCAGTTCTGCGGCGGCCGATGCCAACGTGTCGATGAACGTCTTCACATCTTTTTGCGTCACGAAAATGTTGACGGCCTGATTGACCTTCGTGACAAACCCTTCCGGCGCTGCTGAACCGTGCGCTAAGCTCGGCGCCAGCTCCGCCGTCTTGAAGTCTTGCATCGTTTGTTTGCCGTATTCATCGTACTTGGACGGATCCGCGTCGATGCGGGCCGGGATGGAGCCTTTCAGCGGGTTAAACGCATCTTGCCCTTCCACCGAACCAAGCACCGATAAGAACTTCTTCACATCGTCCGGGTTTTTCACGCCTTTCGGCAGGCCGAACGTATCGGTAATGACCATAAACTTGCCTTCCGTATTCGGCACCGGCACATAGCCGAAGTCTTGGTTCACCTTCAATTTCAAATCGTTGACAAAATAGCCCTTCACCCAGTCGCCCATCACGTACATGGCCGCCTTTCCTTCGGCGACGAGCTGGGCGGCGTCTTGCCAGTTGCGCGAGCTATGGTCTTCGTTAATATAGCCAAGCATTTTCTTAAACGTCTCAACGGCTTGTTTCACTTGTGGGTCGTTAAACGATAATTCTCCCGTCCAAAGTTTCTTGTAGTTTTCCGTTCCGAGCGTGCCAAGCAGCACGTTTTCAAACAGGTGCGTCGCTGCCCACGGCTCTTTGTCGCCTAAGGCGAGCGGCGTAATGCCCTTTGCTTTCAGCTTGTCGGCCACTTGGAAAAACTCGTCGAATGTTTTCGGCGGCTGAAGCCCGTTGTCGGCAAATACTTTTTTGTTGTACCAAAGCACGTTGCCGCGGTGAATGTTGACAGGCACGGAGTAAATGTTGCCGTCTTTGCTCACCATGTCAATCAACGCTTTCGGGAATTTGTCCATCCAGCCTTCTTTTTCATATAAATCGTTGAGCGGCTCCATTTTGCCGGCGGCCACCCAGCCTTCATTCAGCTCCGCTCCGCCGTGTACTTGGAACGTCGATGGCGGATCGTTTCCTTGCATGCGGCTCGCCAACACCGCCTTGGCGTTCGTTCCGGCCCCGCCGGCGACTGCGGCGTTTTCGACTTTAATATCCGGATATTTTTCTTGGAACAGTTTGATGAGCGCTTTTAAGCCGTCTTCCTCGCCGGCTCCCGTCCACCAGCTGAAAATCTCGAGTTTCTCTCCCGCTTTTTGGCTGCCTTGTTTGGCGTGATCGGATGAAGAGTTCGAGCTGCTGCAGCCTGAGAGCGCCATCCCAATTCCAAGCGCCAACGCCAGCCATGCGGATGCTTTCTTTCTCATGGTTCTCCCCCTTTGTCTTTTGTTTTTGAAACCCCTTTCAACATCGAGTGTACCATGCGCTGTCCAGCAAACGGCGGCTTGATTTCTTCACTTTTTTGCGTTTTTCTTCACTTTTTTGTTTTCCGTTCTCCTGTCAGGCAAGCGGTGCAGCGGACAGCCATTTCGCTTTTATGGCGCGAAAAAAACCCGTCTCCCCATCAGGGGGGCGGGCTTCGCTTCGGACGCCGGAAGAAGGGCGGAGCCTGCTTTGTCCGCGGGACTTACCTTTTGACTTGCCATGCACCTTCCTTGTTGGAGACAGCACTCCCCTTGTCAGCGCGCCTGTACTTTTTTCCGGTATTCGCTCGGCGACAGGCCGGTTTGCTTTTTAAAGACGCGGCTAAAATAGTTGGGGTCGTTGTAGCCGACTGAAAAACAAATTTCTTTTAAGCTTTGATCCGTCTCAGCCAGCGCTTCTTTCGCCCGTTCGATGCGCACGTTCGTCACGTAGTCGATAAAGGTGATGCCAAACTGCTCTTTGAACAGTTTGCTGAAGTAGTATGGGCTCATCCCGGCTTGTTCCGCCACCTCCTCAAGCGTCAGCGGCTCGGCATAATGGCGGTCAATGTACTCTTTCGCCTTGCCGATTTTGCCGTGAGCTTGCTGCTGGCGCCAAACCTCGAGATCAGCGGCGATGCGGTCCAGTTCATCAAGCGCCGCTCGCTTCAATTCTGCCGCCGACCGGCAGGAAGCAAAGGAAGCGAGCCGCTCATAACGAATGCCCAGCTCCGATAGAAGACGCCCGAGCCACACAAAGGTCTCTTCCGCTTTGCGGCCGGCGGCCGGCAGTGAATGAGAAGAGGCCAGTTCCTCTATATACGTCAGACAAATCATCCGGGCTTGCTCGATGTCGCCAAGGCGCAGCGCTTCAAACAGCTGCTTATCCCGTTCCGCTTCCCCGCCGGCGCGCGTCGCTTCCGCCGGCAGAAACCCCACTTGTGCTTTTTGCCGGTCGGCGTAATAATGAGCGGCCGACAGCGCCTCATAGTACGAGGAACGAAGTTGGTCAAGGCGGGAAAACGGGGAGCCGAGCCCGATATACAGCGCGGCGCCGTACCGGGCCGAAAACTGCCGCGCCAAATCGAGCGCCAATGCCTGGATGACGGGCTTCCAGGCTGGCTCGCCATCGTTTGGGCTGCGGAAAAACAAGACCGGCAGGCGCCGGTTCGCCATCCGCCCGATCCAATAGCGCGTTGGCGCCTTCCCGCTAAGCTGCTTGTCCAGCCATGATTTCCATTCGTCAGCCACCCCTGCATCCGGGAACTGAATGACGAGGAACATCCCCGACGCAATCGAAAACGGCAGCAGTTCCTTCCATCGCTCCCACTCATCAGCCGATACGTCTTCTGTCATGAGGACGGACAGCCATTCGCTTTCCACAAGCGTCTGCAACCGGCGAATCTGCTCCTCGAGCTGGCGGCTGCTCTCCTCGTGTCGCCGCTTGGCCGCCACTTCTTGGCTGATCCGTTCCAAAGCCGAAATGACCTCCTCCTTCCGGCTCGGTTTCAATAAATATTCCTTGACGCCAAACCGCATCGCTTGTTTCGCATAGTCGAACAAATCAAACGCCGACACAATAATGAACTCCAGATCGAGGCCGTCTTGGCGAATCGCTTCGATCGCTTGCAGCCCGTCAAGGCCGGGCATTTTGATGTCAATCAGCATGATATCCGGACGATAACGCTTGGCGATCTCGACCGCCTCGCGCCCGTTGGCGCCCTCGGCGACCACCTCGATATCCGGAAGGTGGTCGCTAATCATTTTGCAAAGCGCTCTTCGCTCCAACGCCTCATCATCGACGATCGCCACTTTCACCGTTCATCCCCCTTGCCATCTTGGCAGCCATAACCGCACCGTCGTTCCTTTTCCTAGTGCAGACTCGATTTCGGCCACATCCATCACTCCGTAAAACAGCTGCAGTCGGCGAATGACATTGTGCAAGCCGATGCCGGTTGAATGGCGCGCCCTTGCTCACGGCGCGTCCGCGGTTCTTCGCCGCGGATCAACGCTTCAAGCTCCGCTTTCACCTGCTCATCCATGCCAACGCCATTGTCGCGCACTTCCACAACGACCCGCCCGTTTTCGGCGAAAACGGACACGGACAGCTCGGCTCCCTGCTCGTACGTCTCAATGCCATGGATGAACGCATTTTCAATCAGCGGCTGCAACGTGAGCGGCGGAATCGGTTGATCGAGGCAAGATGGTTCCGCCTCTAACGAAAACTTGATCCGATCAAAAAACCGCGTCTGCTGGATGAAGAAATATTCACGGGCGATGCGCACCTCATCGGCAAGCGTCACCGTCCGCTGCAAATCACCCAAGTTGTAGCGCAAAATGGCCGCCACCGCTTCAATCAGCCGCGACGTTTGCTGGGCGTCCTCCAAGTACGCCATCTTCGCAACCGTGTTCAGCGTATTGAATAAAAAATGCGGATTGATTTGGCTTTGCAAGCTTTTGAGTTCCAGCTCCTTCACCAGCCGGTCGAGCTCAGCCTTTTGTTTCATCTCCGCAATCAGCTGCTTTAAATTGCGGCGCATGTCATTAAACGTGATCGTCAACAGCCGCAGCTCATCGTTGGTCATCGGCTCAATATCCGGCCCGTCCAGCCGCCCGTCAGCGATGGATCGGGCAGCGCGCGAGAGAAGAATGATCGGCTTCGTTAAGTGGCCGGAAAAGAACACCGCCAGCAAGGCGCCAAGCAACAACGTCGTGACAAACAATCCCATTCCCATATAGCGGAAATAGCGGTTGCGCCGCTCCACTTCATCGTACCGCCGTTGGTAGGCCGTCAGCTCATCGTCAATCAAGTTTAACGTTTCCTCTTGCAAAAAGGACGCAATGTTCATCGTTTCATGCAAGTGGGATGAGTACAAGCCAATATTTCCAGCTTGAAAATGATAGACCGTCAGCGCCGCCTCCTCCAGCAAACTTTCAATCATATGTTCATAGTTTTCCGCCGCCAGCTGGTCGGACAGCACTGGCAAGATGGCGCCGAGCTGCCGGCGGCGTTGCTGCAGCCAGCGGAACTCCCGCTCATAAGCGCGTGCATACCGTCCTTCTTTTTCCGAGACGTACGCATTGAGCTGTTCCATCATTCGGTTTGCCCGCTGCGACACCTCATTGAGCAACAACAATCGGCGCATCCGTTGATCATAATCGCTCATCATCTCTTCGCTCGTCTGATACAAAAGAAACACCGCTCCGTTCAGCAAAAGCAAAAAAACGGTAAAGCAAAGCAGCATCTTCGTCCGAATGTTCATCTGAATTCCACCCCGCTGTCACCGGCGCTTTGTTGCCTGCATCGTCCTGCCGCTTCAAGTCGAACGTGTTCGAACGTCAAGGACGGCCATCTCTCATGCTTTAGCGCTCGCCAACCCTTCTCCGCTTTCAGCCCCCTCCCTACGGAGGCCTGGCAGGCCCCTTCATGGCGTGTTGACCTCATAATTGCGCGCCGGGCGCAGCGGCAAGTCTTTTTTCCGAATGACTTTCGTCTCCGTATTCGTCACCGCCGGCACGTCTCTCCCGGCGACGATCTCGGCCATCATTTTGACAGCCTTGTATCCCATTTCATACGGCTCCTGCACCACGGTCGCCGCAATCGTTCCTTTTTGCAAATAGCGGATCGTCTCAGGAAGCGTATCAAAACCAATAATATACGTCTTTTGCTCCCGATGAAACTGCTCGACCACCTTGGCAACGCCAATCGCATCAAGCGCGCTCGTGCCGTAAAACGCATTCACATCCGGGTGCTTTTTCAAAATCGTATACGCCTTTTCCGCGGCTTGTACACGCGTAATGTGCGACTCTTCGATGGCAACGATGCGGATGCCTTTTTCCTGTCTCACCGCATCCTCAAATCCGCGCACTCGCAGCTGTTGGTGCGCCGCCGTCAAACTGCCGGTAATAATCGCGACCGTCGCTTTGCCCTTCGTATCCTCAGCTAACGCCCGTCCCGCGAGAAAACCGGCATAATAATTATCCGTTCCCACATAGGCGACACGTCGGCTCGTCGGGGCATCCGTATCGATTGTCACCACAGGAATATTCTTGTCCGTGATTTCGTTAATCACTGGGACAAATTCCGCTTCCGTCAACCCTTGTGTGATAATCCCATCGACTTTCGCTGCTGCGGCTTTTTTCAAAATGCGCAAATGCTCATCAATATTCGCCTGCCGCGGACCGATATACTCGAGGTCAACCCCCAGTTCTTTCGCCGCTGCTTTCGCTCCTTTTTCCACGAGCCGCCAGTAATCATTATCGAGTTCTTCTGGCACAAGCACGAAATGATAGGCCTCTTTTGTTGTTTCCGGAACCCGTTCCTTCTCTGATTTCGGATACGCATACACGTTCCAAGCGCAATAGGCGGTGAAGGAAGCGCTTGCAAGCAGCGCGGCGATGCCGCCCCCGTAAAACAGCCGTTTCCACCAATCGCACATCTTGATTCCTCCTACCGCCATTGTACACGAACGTCGGGGCGCTAGCCTAGAAAAAAGAAAATGGATGCCGTGTCTCTCCTTTCTTCCCGCCTGCCGCGGCCGCACATCGCTCTCCTCTGCTTCTCGATGACAGCAAAAGCTTGTATAGATATAGATGCAACGAAGAAGGTGAACAGATCCTTGACGGAAAAGCGGTTTGTCCATTTTCGACTGTCGAAGGCAAGCCAAAGGCTTGCCCCGTCACGCCAAGGCGTGACGGAAGACCGAACAACCACCTGCTTCACAGACCCATCTATGGGTCTGGAAGCGGCGTTGTTCGGTCGCCCGACAGTCGATAAAAGCTGCAAATGGTCAATCTTCAAATTGCATCTATATGAAATACAAATAGGGGTCAGTCTGGCCGTCATCATTCGCCATGCGGCGGTGGCCATGCCCATCATCAAGTGCAGAACGAGCAAAAAAAAAAAAAAAAAAAACGCCGTTCCGAAACAGATTGGCTGCATTGGAACGGCGTCTCCCCATTTTTTACTCTTTCAACTTTTCCACCGCCTCCACTGGCAGTCCGGTCAACTCACAAATCGTTGGCACATCATATCCTTTCCCTAACATCCGTTTCGCAACGTCCATCTTGCCTTTTTCCATCCCCTTTTCCACCCCCCGTTGCTCGTACGACACGATGAGATCCATCACTTTTTTCGCTTCCTTCGTTTCCATTTCGTTCACCTCGTTTCGCAATTCGAGTTCCTCTTGTTCGGACAACCGCAAATACGTCTCAAAAAAGCCAAACAACAGCCGCTGTTTCGCTTCATCAAGCTCCAAACGGACGAGCATGCGCAAAAATTCTCTTTTCACGGCCACTCTTTCACTTTCATTATACCCCATTTTGCTTAACAGAGCGGCGGCGACCGGGTTATCGCGGCGAATGTACTCGCGCCATGGCAACTTGCGCAGTTCAACGGTAAGAAAGCGGAAATCGACAACGGTTAGGAACGAAAACTGGATGGTGAACGAGGACGGTTCATCGCGGATGGCGTCATAGCTGAAGATGGCAACGGGCAGAATGCGGCGGCGGTATTTTTGAAACAAACGGCTGACATAAAGGAACATGCGCTCGGGAAACGCCGGCTGCGTGTAGCTTTGGTGCTCGATATGGACGATGATCAGCCCGTCTTCCCCCTTCAACTTTGTTTCCACCAATAGATCGACACGGTGCTTTTCGCCGGCTGCCACATCCGTAAACACCTCTTCGGACAAAAAGGAGATGTGGCGGAAGTCGACTTGTTCATACACATGCGGGAAAAACAGAAGCAAAAACTCTTCAAAAAACGTCGACAACAACTCCTTAAACAGCCGATCATGGTCGATTCGCGTTTCGGACACGGTCTCCCTCCTTGTGATATTTGAACTTCCTTTATTTTCTTCGCCGCGCCTTAGGCAAAATCCTGCCGAAAAGGCTGGTGAAAAGCATTGATTTTGTCTAAAATAAGGGGAACGTGAACGGGAAGAAAGCCCTTGTGTTGTGCGGCTTTTCACGATGAAATGACAAAGCCGCCTGTCACTGGCGGCCTTGTCAGTCCACTATAGCTTAGTTTCCAGCCGCTGCTTTGGTCTGTTTGAAAAACTGCGGCAAGTATTCTTTATGCGCTTCAAGCATTTCGTCCAACATTTGTTTGGCGATGGTGTCAGACGGCACAAGCGGATTGATCGTCATGGCGACGAGCGCCGTTTGGTAGTCGCCGGTGACCGCCGCTTCGGCTGCGACGCGCTCGAACGACTTGATTTGCTGGACGAGCCCGCGCACCGCGACCGGCAAGTCGCCGACGGCGATCGGTTTCGGCCCATCTTTTGTGATGACGCAGTTGACCTCAACGGCTGATTCTGGCGGAATGCTGGCAATGGCGCCGTTGTTTCTCGTGTTGACCGGCTGAATGTCGCGCTTGTCGTTGTAGATGGAGCTGATCAAGCTGCAGGCGGCGTCGCTGTAGTACGCCCCGCCGCGCTGTTCGAGCTGCGGCGGCTTGATGGCCAAGTTCGGGTCTTTGTACAGCTCGAACAGCTCTTTTTCGAGCTGCTGCACAACCTCGGCGCGCGTCCCTTTCGTTTTCGCCGCTTCCAGTTCCTCGGCGAGCATTTTGTCTGTTTGGTAGTAATACCGGTGGTACGGGCATGGCAGCACTTTCAGCCCTTTTAGGAAATCCGGCTCCCAGCCAAGGTCGACGATATTTTTCATCGTCACACCGGAACGATCCGGATGGGCAAGGAGGTCGATCACCTTTTCCGTCACCCGGACGCCGTCCAGATAGACGTGCAAGCCAAACACCATATGGTTCAAGCCGGCAAAATCAATGTGCACACGGTCGGCATCAACGCCAAGCAGCTTGGCGACGCCCATGCGCATGCCGATCGGCACGTTGCACAAACCGACGACTTTTTCCTGCTTCGTGTAGCGCAAGACGGCTTCCGTCACCATTCCAGCCGGGTTTGTGAAGTTGATCAGCCATGCATCGGGGCAAAGCTCTTCCATATCGCGAATGATGTCCAAAATGACCGGAATGGTGCGCAGCCCTTTAAACAATCCACCCGGACCGTTTGTCTCTTGGCCGATCACCCCGTATTGGAGCGGGATGCGCTCGTCTTTCGCCCGCGCCTCAAGACCGCCGACGCGAAACTGCGTCGTGACAAAATCAGCTCCTTCTAGCGCCCGACGGCGATCCAAAGTCAAATGAATCTCGATCGGCACACCGGCTTTTTCGACCATCCGTTTGGCAAGGGCGCCGACGATTTCGAGTTTTTCTTTGCCTTCCGGAATATCGACAAGCCACAGTTCCCCGACCGGCAATTCATGATAACGCTTGATCAACCCTTCGACCAATTCCGGCGTGTAGCTTGACCCGCCGCCGATCGTCGCCATTTTCAATCGTTTCCCCATACTCCTCTTCCCCTTTCGCCCAGTTGGGCATGGTATAATCAATGTAGGAATCAACCAGTGGGCTTGAAAGCGCCATCCTTTCCCGGCTATCGCATGTTCTGTCCCATGAAAGCGAGGTATCCCGATGTTCACTCCCGAACAAATCGCTCAGTTCTCCGAACTCGACTACGCCATTTACGACTATGTGATGAAACATCCGCATGAAGTCGCGTACATGCGCATCCGCGAGCTCGCCGAAGCCGTCCATGTCTCGCCGCCGACTGTGCTCCGCTTTTGCAAAAAGGTCGGCTGCGAAGGGTTCAGTGAATTTAAAACGAAATGGAAGCTGTATTTACGCGAGACAAAGCGAACCGCGATCATCAGCAGTCAAGAGGTGCTTAAGGAATTTTTCGAACGGACGCTGACGACCGATTACGAGCGGACCATTCTGGATGCGGCAGCTGTGATCGCCCGGGCGGATCACGTCATTTTCGTCGGATCGGGCAGCTCGGGCATTTTGGCCGAATACGGCTCGCGTTATTTTTCCGCGTTTCAAAAGTTTTCCGTCTACATCAAGGATCCGTTTTTTCCGATTTACGGCCATTATTTCCACAACTGCGCCGTGATCGCCTTGTCGGTGTCTGGAGAGACGTCCTATACGCTCGCCCAAGTGCACCGCTTCAAGGAAAACGGCAGCACGATCATCAGCATCACCAATCGGAAACATTGCACACTCGCGAACATCTCGGACTACAACTTGACATACTATACCACGCCGGAGCGGATCGGACAGACGGATGTCACCACTCAGCTTCCGGTCGTCTACTTGCTTGAGCGGCTGGCGAAGGAAATGTATCGGTTGCTGCCGGCGCAGACTGACCGCGGGCCGAGCGGGCGGTGACAAAGCTACAGCTCGGCACCGTTCGTCTCAATCACACGCTGATACCAATAAACCGTGTTTGGCGAAAAAAGTAAAGGGCGCGGCGGCTTTTTGTAACGCCACGAACGCGAAAAACAATTGTTTCTTCGGAGTAACAAACTGTTACAAAAAGGATAAGAAAAGCAAGCGCGCAGTATGCAAAAAGCAACCGTGAGGACGTTTCATGAAATGCGAGCAACGGCACTCTCCATCCTTGTAGAGAAACACAAGAAGAAAAAGGTGCTCCATTCGTTCGGAGCACCCTTTTCCACATGCAGGACGGTCTTTCCCTAGTGATCGTTGGGAGAAAATCGCTATTACCTTCATCCGTTGAACCGCCATACGGACGAAGCGTTACGGCAAAAAGATTTTCCCCGGATTGAGAATGCCGTTCGGGTCAAACAGCTGTTTCAACCGTTTCATCCAAACGACGGCGTCGCCTTTTTCCTCGCGCAAAAATGCCCGTTTGCCAAGTCCGATGCCGTGCTCTCCCGTGCATGTGCCGCCGCGCGATAAGGCATAGCGGACGATATGGGCGTGCACGCGTTCGATCCGCGCCATCTCCTCGGCGTCATTCGGATCAAAGGCAAGCACGGTATGGTAGTTGCCATCGCCGACATGACCGAAAATGGCGGCGGTCATGTTCTGCTCATCAACAAGCCGACGCGTATCGGCGATGGCGCCGGGCAGTTCGGACAGCGGCACGCACACGTCGGTGGAGAGCATCGCCTTGCCTGGATAGGCGGCTTGAATGGCAAACGCCGCATGGTGGCGCGCTTCCCAAAGCTTCGCGCGGGCGAGCGAGTCGGTCTCGACCACAAACGAAACGGCGCCCTCCCCTTCGCACAATTCGTTGACAAGCTTTGTTCCGTCCTCGACGCTTGACGGGCTGCCGCTCAGCTCAATAAAGAGCGTCGGCGTCACCGGATAATCCGTCTTTTTGTATGCGTTGACCGCGGCGATCGTCGCCTCGTCCACGAGCTCGATTTTGCCGGGGCCGACGCCGGACCGCAAAATGGCAAACGCAGCCCCTGCCGCTGTCTCGAGAGACGGGAAGCACACTTTGATGGCGTTCGTCGCCTCTGGAATGCCATGCAGGCGGACAATAAGGCGGGTGAAGACGCCGAGCGTCCCTTCCGATCCGACGAACAAGCCGGTCAAGTCATAGCCGGCCGACGATTTCACCGCCAAACTTCCCGTCTGAATGACTGAACCGTCCGCGAGCACCACCTCTAATCCGAGCACTTGATCGCGCATGACGCCGTATTTCACGCAGTTCGTGCCGCTCGCGTTCGTCGCCGCCATGCCGCCGATCGTCGCGTCCGCACCCGGATCGACCGGGAAAAACAACCCATATCGCTTCAGCGCCTCATTCAGTTGCAACCGCGTCACTCCCGGCTCGACGATGGCGAGAAAATCGTCCGGGCGAATGTCGATAATGTTGTTCATCAACGTCAAATCCAAACTGATGCCGCCCGCAATTGGAATGACATGCCCTTCCAAGCTCGTGCCGGCGCCAAACGGCGTCACAGGGATGCGGTGCTCGTTGGCAAACGCCATCACCCGGCTCACTTCCTCCGCCGTTTTCGGAAACACGACGACATCTGGCTTATGCGGCGCATGGTAGGCGATGCCTTTGCTGTGGTGTTCGAGCACCGTTTCATTGATGCTCACCCGCTCGCGGTCGCCGATCAATTCCAGCAGTGATTCGTATACGTTCATCGTTCTCCTCCTCACCCGATCGGATCAAGCGGTGCCATCCATCGATGCGCCGCCTTTTCTCTTGACGCACTCTGATGGTGGATCGATCGACCCGGATGGCATGGTTCGTTTAGTAACGGAGCAACGTTTCAATTCCTTCCGCAATCCGCTCGGCGTTCGGCAGCCAATCATCCTCCACCGACGGCACCGGATACGGCGTGTCGTAGCCGGCGATACGCACGATTGGAGCTGATAGAGAAAACAGCGCCCGTTCGCTGATCAAGGCCGCCACTTCCGCGCCAAACCCGCCTGTTTTCACCGCTTCATGGACGATCATCACCCGTCCTGTTTTTTCCACCGAAGTGATGATGGTGTCGATATCAAGCGGCTGCAGGCAGCGAAGGTCGATCACTTCCGCGCTGACCCCTTTCGCTTCCATCTCGGCGGCGACTTTGGCGGCAAGCGGCACGGTCGCCCCCCAAGCAATGATCGTCACATCGTCTCCTTCTTTCACAACCCGTGCTTGGCCGAGCGGAATCGTGTACGGTTCTTCGGGCACTTCCATGCGAAACGCCCGATACAGCTTCATCGGCTCCAGAAACAGAACCGGGTCTTCATCGCGAATGGCGGAAATGAGCAGCCCTTTCGCATCGTACGGATTGGACGGCATGACGACTTTTAAGCCCGGCGAATGGGTAAACAGCGCCTCCAACGCATCGGAGTGCAATTCCGGCGTCCGCACCCCGCCGCCGTACGGGCTGCGCACGACGATCGGGCACGAAAACCGTCCGGCCGAGCGGAAGCGGATGCGCGCCGCCTGGGCCGCCAGCTGGTCCATCGCCTGGTACACAAACCCGAGAAACTGAATTTCGGCAATCGGGCGCATGCCGTTGATCGCCAGTCCAATAGACGTGCCGATAATGCCCGATTCCGCAAGCGGCGTATCAAACACGCGCCCCTCGCCAAACTGCGCAAGCAGCCCGTCCGTCGCCCGGAAGACGCCGCCGTTTTCGCCGACATCTTCGCCCAGCACGATGATGCGCGGATCGCGCTCCATCTCTTGGCGCATCGCTTCATTGATCGCTTCAATCATCGTCAATTCCGCCATTTATCTCACCCCGCTCCGTTGTTTGCGCCGCATCACTTCGTCTTTTTGCTCGGCAAGCAATGTTGGCGCTTCGCTGTACACGTAATCGAATACATCGACAATCGAACCGGACTTGCTGGCGATGGCCGCCTCGTACGCCGCGGTCACTTCATCATTCACTTGGGCGACAAGCGCGTCTTCCTGCGCTTCCGTCCATAATCCGCGCCGTTCCAAAAGCAGGCGCAGACGGCGGAGCGGATCTTTCGCCCGCCATGTCTCGACTTCTTCCGGCCGGCGGTATTTCGTCGGGTCATCCGCCGTCGTGTGCGGCCCGAGCCGATAGGTGAGCACCTCGATCAACATCGGCCCCTCGCCGCGGCGAGCGGCTTCGACGGCCTGCTTCATCGTTTCGTACACCGCCAGCACGTCATTGCCGTCAACGAGCACCCCTTTCATCCCGTACGCAAGCGCCTTTTGCGCGATCGTCCGGCTGGCCGTCTGCTTCCGGTACGGGACGCTGATGGCGTATTGGTTGTTTTGGCAGAAAAAGATGACCGGCACGTTGTACACCGCGGCAAAATTCATCGCTTCATGAAAATCGCCCTCTGACGTCGCCCCGTCGCCGAAATACGCCACCGATACGTGCGGTTCGCCCTTCAATTTCGACGCCCACGCGCAGCCGACCGCATGAAGCGTCTGAGCAGCGATGATGATTTGCGTCGGGAAAATGTTCACTCCCTCCGGCATCCGTTTCCCTGACAAGCGGCCCTGCACGTAATGGAAAAACTGCTCAAGCGGCATGCCATGCATCAAGCATACCGCCACTTCGCGGTAGCTCGGGAAAATCCAGTCGTCTTTTCGAAGCGCAAGGGCGCTGCCGATTTGCGCCGCCTCTTGGCCGCTGAACGGGGCATACGTCCCGATCCGCCCTTGCCGCTGCATGCGCAACAGCCGCTCATCAATGACGCGCGCCCGCCGCATTTCCCGGTAGGCACGAAGCAACCACTCATCGGAAAACGCCGCTAACTTCTCCTCATCGCCATTTCCGTTTTCATCGAGAATTCGCACGATCTCGACCGACAATTGGTCCGGGTCAAACATGGGCTTCCCTCCTCATCATTTTTTCATCACGGCCCAGCTGCTTCTCTTTGGCGCTCGCTCTCTTCCAGTACGAAGACATGTCCTCCTAACCGAGCGCCGCCTACCGCACGTCCAAGAGCAACACTTCCGGATTTTCCAAATAGTGCGCCACCGTCCGCATAAACCGCCCGGCCGGCTCGCCGTCAATGACGCGGTGGTCAAAGGTGAGCGACATCCCCATCATATCGCGGATGACGATTTCATCGCCGACGACAACCGGGCGCCGTTTGATCGCATGCGCTCCGAAAATCGCCACTTCCGGATAGTTGATGATCGGCGTCGCAAACCAGCCCCCGCCCGCCCCGGTGCTCGTGATCGTAAACGTGCTTCCTTGCAGCTCGTCAAGGCGAAGCGCCTGGCGGTGCGCTTTTTCCGACAGCTCGGCGATCTCAACGGCGAGCTCGCGGATCGATTTTTGATCGGCGTCGCGGATGACAGGGACGACAAGCCCCGCTTTCGTCGCCGTCGCGATGCCGATGTGATAGCGCTTTTTCAAGACGATTTCATTCGTCTCTTCATCGAGCGAAGCGTTAAACATCGGATATTGCTTCAGCGCCCTTGTCACCGCTTTAATAATAAACGGCAAATACGTCAGTTTGATCTGCTCCTTGGCCAGCTCGCTGGCCAGGTTTTTGCGGATCTCGACGAGCTTCGTCACGTCCACCTCGTCCATCCCGGTCACATGCGGCGCCGTGTACGCCGATTTCACCATTTTTTCGGCGATTTTTTTGCGCAAGCCGCGAAGCGGGATGCGCTCTTCTTCTGGAACCACAAGCTCCGTGCTGGCGATGGACGTCCATGCAGCTTTGTCCGCCTTTTGCTCTATCGCCGTGCCCCCAACTGGCAAAACCGCGGCCCCGCTCCTTTCACGTAGCTCTGCCACCGCCACGGCTGCTTCCCGCTCGCGGACATATCGCTCCAAGTCGGCGAGCGTCACCCGACCGCCTTCGCCCGTTCCTTCCACTTCATCGATCGGAACGCCCAACTCCCGCGCCCGCTTGCGCACAGACGGCGCGGCAATCGCCCGTTTGCGCGCAGGACGAGGCGTTTCTCCATGCAGAACAGGCACGGGCTCCCGAACCGAATCTTCGATGGGCGCGGCTTCCCCCGCCACCGCCGCCTCGGTTTCCACGACAATCAACGGCTCTCCAACCTTCACCGTCGCCCCTTCCGGCCCGGCAAGCGCCACCACTTTGCCAGCGACCGGCGTCGTCATTTCCACCATCGCCTTATCCGTTTGAATTTCGGCAATCGGCTGATCCGCCTTGACCACATCCCCTTCCCGGACAAGCCAGCGGATGATTTCCGCTTCATGCAGCCCTTCGCCAATATCAGGCAACTTAAATTCATAGATCATAGCGATATCCCCTTCCTCTCCTTCTCATGTTGCGATTGGAAACAAACACAATGGTGCAGCATCGATGGTGTGGAAATCATGAGGAAACACAACAGTTAAGCGCTTACAATAGATGCGGTGAGAATCGTTTTTTCTACCAAAGCACCCAATTAATATTCGGAATTTTCTAACCTACAAACTTTATGATAGTATATAGATTGTGGCGCTGTCAATATAAGGAGAACGGACATTTTCCACCTGCTTCGACAATCAGCGACAACCGTCTCTATTATCAAAAAATAATAACATAATTCCATTCGCCCAAAACAACAGGAGCGGATCCAAAACGATGAGGAGGCAGTTTTTCACAACATCATAGAAGGACGTGAAAAACGACTTTCGCGCGCAAATTGGTGGCATTGGTGCAAAAAAGAAGTTGATTCTACATAAATTAAGTTGCCTCTCCGTCAAGGATATGTTAAACGATTTCATTGCACTATATATTAAAAAACCACCCCAGACGGGATGGACAGAATATTGTAAATACTCAATTTACATAATCAATCACTATAGACGTCTTTTAAAAAAACCAACTAACTTCATAGTCGACCAGACAATCACAAACACCACAATATAGATCGTTATAAAAATAACAACGCCTTTCAAAAAAAGAAGGGGAACGCCTTCCCATCCTTCTTTCAACCAACTCATATACAAAAGACACACAAGAAATGCAAAGAATGCAATGTAATTTTTTTTCATAACTACTTCCTCTTTAGCTCTCCACGAAAAGTTTGGATTTAGCTGCGTCAAAACTTGTCCCTTCTCACGTCATAAGTAGCGATCATTTTGGATACAAACCTATACAAAACACCGGTATATTGTGGTAGTTAACCTTCTCGTTCAAACTTTAAAATCATAAGTGGATAACGTACCATTATCTCGGAAACCAAACGTCCTTATCTCTAAATCCCACTTGAAGCCAAAGGGCATAATATGAACTGCCCAAATACCATCTGGTTTTTCTAAATGAAGAAAAAAAGAAAAATGTACAATGGAAAATACTTTTTGTATAGCTTTTTTCTGATCAAGTTCTATCTTCACTCCAAAAATCGCTTCTCCATACGGGTGATGCCATATCATTTCGACAAATTTATCTGTTTTTTGCACATTTGAAACAACGCAATGAACAATACAATATTTATCAAGTGGCGTGAAGACTTTTTTAATATCTAAAGGATTGCGATCACTATCAAGCTCGGCACAGCTATTTACACTACACAACTTAATAACGACCACCGCCAATTAACTTATGAAGTTTATTTTCAACCTTCGTTATGCCGTTGTCAATTGCCTTCCCTACTTTTGTGCTGTCAAACCATTTTTCTACTGCAGCGACTTTGTTCATGCTCCCGATTACATAACTTCCTGCGAAATATCCCGCTACCGCTCCCTTGGCGGCCCCTTTTGCAGTTTCGGACGCCACTTTTCTTTCTAACATAGTAAATCCTGTAGTTGCAGCTTTATACGCTCTCACTCCATTGCCTATTCCACCCGTCGCCATCCCAACAATGTTAGAAATCGTATTACTCCTCAAATCGTCCGCTATAGAACTGACTACCCAATGCGCGACTTTTTGGATTTTGTTCATCGTATCCCTCCTAGCGAAAAATTAATTGACAAAATAATCATAAAAAAAAAAAAAAAAAAACATATGTCAACTCTTTTTTTAGAATAAATTGGCTCTTCACCACAAGTTGTACTTGATCATTTAAGGTAGGTGTGCATAGAGGGTACAAAAAATGCGAATTTTCCTGTATGGTAAAGGTGACCAAACCAAACCATGGAGGGAAATTCGCATGTACTCTCAGTTTATCAAAGAACTCATCGATTTACCAGATGTTTTGATTCAAAAGGTGCGAAAAGAAGGGGAACGTTGGATTTTCGAACTTTCTCTACCCGAACAATGCCCGTTATGTCCTGTCTGCTTGAAGCGCACGATCAAAATGACAGACAAAAAGAAGCAATGGATGCATGGCTATGCTCAGCGAATCGGAATTTTTTGGATCGAACTTCCTGTCGAGCGCAGACGTTGTAGCACGTGTGGCGTGACGTTCAGCACGTCGTATCCAGCCATCTCTCCTCGAAGTGTGGCGACGGATGCTTTTCAGCGATGGGTCGCGCAATCTTGCATCGGAACATCCATTCAGGCGGTGGCTCGTATGCTCAAGCTTCCTTACACGACCGTTGAACGATGGTTTTATACCCATGCCCCTTCCTTCCTATCGAATGACGTCCAACCAAAGGCGGTTTGTGTCGATGAGTTTGCTTTTCGAAAAGGACACGACTATGGAGTGGCGATCATGGATGCCGAAACGGGAGAAGTGTATACCGTTGAAGCAGGAAAGAACGAGGAAGCCATTGGGCGTGCATTGGCTCATGTATCTCGTTCCGTTCAGTATGTCGTGAGTGACTTGGCTCCAGCGATGAAAAAAGCGATTCAACGGGTTTGCCCAGAGGCGACACATGTCGTCGACTATTTCCATGTCATTCAGCTGTTTACCGATGCGTTAGAACGTTGTCGCAAATATTTGGGCAAAGGAGGCAAGAAACACGGAAATGTTCGTTACGTTTGCCGTTTATTGAGCCAATGCCCAGAGAAATTGACGGAGGAAGAACGTCAAATCATACGAGAATGGTGTAATGAAAGCGATTACTTAAAGTCTGTTTACCAATCGCTCCAACATGTTCGCTATGTGTTCAAAAGCAAAGATGAGCAACAGGCGAAACGTCGTTTGAACGCCTGGGTTCATCGGTATTTGTTTTGTCCTTGTTCCGTTGTTCGTGCCATCGCAAAATCACTCGTCAAACGAACAGACGAAAT
>ERZ1673754.43-NODE-43-length-20796-cov-27.302686_pt1 | contig 20796 bp, 17 predicted proteins | sample MGYA00580183_ERZ1673754 | MGnify/ENA primary metagenome ERZ1673754 (study PRJEB41219, sample SAMN04549621) | soil metagenome | isolation source: soil | place: USA: Wyoming, Fireholl Drive Yellowstone National Park | collected 2009-07-28 ...
GAAGAGCGACTTAGATTTAGAGCGGCTTCCATCTGGGAAGATGAAAACGAATGCGATCGTGTTAGTCATGGGAGCATTCGTGTACAACCTTCTTCGTCTGATTGGACAAGATCTATTAAGCGATCCGAGACATCCATTACATCATAAAGTGAAACGCCGCCGCATCAAGACGATCATTCAGACGGTGATCACGATGGCAGGGCTACTCGTCCGTCGATCACGACAGATCTGGATGAAACTGACGCGAAGGAGTGGCTATAGCGAGCCCTTACTGAACGTCTATCAGAAATGGAGAGAGGCAAGATAACGAACGAATGTTCGAGTGCTGATGTCCAACGTCACTCCCTGGGCTTTTTTGTCTATTTTTTTGGTTTGTATACCTAAAAAAAGAGATTTGTTCCATTTTCGGAAATAGAGATGATATAGGTCATAAGCATAAAAAGGGTTTTATGGATTATCAATCCATAAAAATTACAACAAAATCAAAGTCGATTTCAATTCATCACGGATTCAGGGGTGATGCCTAAAAACATCACGCCAAGCAATGTGGACATCCATCCCATCGTAATGGCGGCGTTTTTTGAACTGTCTGGCCGGAACGCCGGCACGCCGTTGCTGATCGCTTCGACCCCAGTCATCGCCGAACATCCCGATGAAAAGGCGCGCAGCAAAATAAACAAACTGTAACCGGACGCAAACATGTGAGCTGTGGAAGCATGCTCATGCATCGTAAACCCCTGCCATCCTTCCTGCCACAACTGCCACCCGCCGACAGCGATCATCACAAGAACGAAGCCAATGAACACATACGTCGGGTAGGCGAAAACCGTTGCGGATTCGGTAATGCCGCGTAAATTGAGCACCATTAAAAGCAAGACAAGAGCGACAGCGAGCTCCACTTTCCACGGCAGCAGCCCCGGAAACGCCGATGTCAGCGCGGCGACGCCGGAGCTGATGCTGACGGCGACAGTTAAAATATAATCGATCATCAGCGCCGCCCCGGCCACTAAACTAATTTTCGTCCCCAAATGATCGCGGGCGACGACATACGCCCCGCCGCCGGACGGAAACGCGTAAATGATTTGCCGATACGACAAGGTCACTAACAAAAGCAATACTAAAATCGCCACCGCGATCGGCAGCGAATAGAAAAAGACGCTTGTCCCTAATAAAGCAAGCACAAGCAAAATTTCTTCCGTCGCGTAAGCCACCGATGACAGCGCATCGGAAGAAAAAACGGCCAACGCTTTCCATTTCGGCAATTTTTCATGTTTGAGCCGTTTTGTCTCCATCGGTTTCCCAATCAACAAACGTTTTAACGAAGCCATGCTTCCGTTCCTCCCAAAGCATATTCGAGTTGATTCAAAAAGAAAAAACCGCTGAGGACGCGCTCAACGGCTACGTTTGGTTCAAAACCATACTCGTCCCTCCCCAAAGCGCTTGCGAGGTTAGCTGTCGGGTTCGGGCTTGGAGAGATGCCCGTCCTTTCGGATTCACCCCTAGCAACGAGCGTTGCAACAAGTGGGTCCCCCGCTCCATGACGGATTCAGCGCATCGTATCAAGTTGTTCTTGCTTCCATATCTTACCCCTTTGCTTGTCCCTCCGTCAACCTTGAAAAAGGAGGAAAACAGCGAGTTTCTGGGCTTTTGGGCTTATTTTTTCTTTATTATTTTCCCTTCGCTCACGCTCCCGACATTTTTCTGTTTTTCACTCATCCAATCATCATTTTCCCTTTCGGATAGCGGAACGGATCGGGCTGACGGCGCAGCGTGACCGCATAAGCGATCGTCAACGGGCCTACGCGGCCGGCAAACATCGTGAAAATAATGATCGCTTTTCCAAGCGGAGACAATTCAGGGGTTAATCCCATCGATAGTCCAACAGTCCCAAACGCCGATGTCGCTTCGAATAAAATCATGAAAAAGTCTTTTCCCTTTTCGGTAATCGTCAACACCATCGTCACAAGCATGACGACAAACAATCCGCTCATCGTCACGGTCAGCGACTTGTATACCGTATCGTAGACAATTCGTTTTCGGAACAAAATGACGTCTTCCTTCCCGCGAATTTGCGACCAAACCGCGCCGAGCAAGGTCGTAAATGTCGTTGTTTTGATTCCTCCGCCCGTCGAACCCGGGGAAGCGCCGACAAACATGAGAAAAACGATCAAAAACAGCGTCGGCTGCGTCAAATCCGGGATGTTAAGCGTATTCGAGCCCGCCGTTCTCGGAGTGACCGCCTGGTAAAACGCGGACAGAAACTTGCCTGAGAGCGACAGCGGCCCCATCGTCTTCGGATTGTTCCACTCCAGCAGCAATATCAGCGCCATGCTGGCTACTAGCAGCCATGCCGTCGTAATGGCGACGACCTTCGTATGAAGGGAAAGGCGGCGCGTCTGCCTATACTCGTACACTTCATTCATGACAATAAAGCCGATTCCGCCTAAAATAATCAAAATCGGCACAACAAGGCTGACGACCGGATCGTCCACATAGCCGGTCAAGCTGCGGAACTCACCCATTAAATCAAACCCGGCGTTGTTAAAATTCGAAATCGCATGGAAAAAGCCAAAGTAAATCGCCCGGCCGAGCGGCATGTCAAAGGCAAAGCGGATTGAGAGCAACACCCCGCCGATCCCTTCAATCACAACAGTAAAAAGGAAAATGCGTTTGACGAGCCGAACGATGCCCTCGATCGTCAAATTATTGAGCGCCTCTTGGAGGATGAGCCGTTCTTTCAACGAAATGCGTTTGCCAAGCAAAAAGGCAAACAGCGTCGCAAACGTCATAAATCCGAGCCCACCGACTTGAATGAGCGCCAAAATGACGAGCTGGCCAAACAGGGTAAACGTCGTCCCGGTGTCGACGACAACAAGTCCAGTTACGCACGTCGCGGAAGTCGCTGTAAACAGCGCGTCTAAAAACGGCAACCCCTTTCCATCCACGGTCGCAACAGGAAGCATCAACAGCAGCGCTCCAATCAAAATAATGAGCGCAAATCCGGACACGAGAATTTTCGGCGGATCAAAAAATTTGCCTTTCGGATTCATTGGCATGGCTTACCTCTTTCCCTTCATCCAGTTCTTCCTTATAGTTTGTGGATGATGCTATAGAAAAAATATACCAAAAACAAGCCGATTCCGGTACAGCCAACAATTTTTATCATAATGTCCTCGTTGTCTAATAAAATGGGTAAAGGGCATGGCCACGCGCATCGGGACGTTTTCAGAAGGGCGGCTGAAACCTTTTCGCTTTCCATTCGTCTATATGAGTGGCAGTCCATCGACATACAGGGAAATGGGGCGGCAAGGAAGGGGGCATCCGTCAGTCTTTAAAAAACATTCCATTGACTTTTAGCAAAAGACGTATTATGCTACTTGACATGGAGACGTTCCAATGTAAAATGATGTAAGGACAAAATGTTGGCTGCTATGTGCAGCTGCTGTTCATAGAAATATAGAATGGATCTTCCGAGAATATGAGGCAAAGGAGGAGAAGAGGACGTGAAAGCGATTGGAGAAAAGCTGTTAACAAAATGCCGTTCTCTCCCTAACCAATATATTGGTTTTTTTATTTTCGCCGTGCTCCTGTTTTGGCTGAAGACGTACGCTGCCTATCTAGCGGAATTTAACCTTGGCATCAGCAACTCCATGCAGGAGTTTTTGCTGTTGATCAATCCGATCAGCTCGGCGGTGTTTTTCTTTGGCTTAGCCCTATTGGGCAGAGAAACACGGGTATATAGGCGGCTCGTTACTATTAATTTCATTTTGTCGTTCATTTTATACGCCAATATCGTCTATTATCGCTTTTTCAGCGATTTTATTACATTGCCGACGTTGACGCAAACGAAAAACTTTGGCGATCTCGGCGGCAGCATTTTGGAATTGCTCAGATGGTATGACCCGCTTTATTTCTTGGACACGATCATTTTGGCAGTGATCGTGTTCTCGAAACGGTTCCCACTTCCGCCGGTGCGGGCCGGCCGCGTCAAAAAAGGCGTTATTTTTGCTTCGGCCATTTTAATGTTCAGCGTCAACTTGGCGCTTGCGGAAGCCGACCGCCCACAGCTGTTGACAAGAACGTTTGACCGCAACTATATCGTCAAATATTTAGGTGTATACAACTACTTGATTTACGACGCGATCCAAAGCATGAAATCGTCGACACAACGGGCGTTCGCGAACAAAAGCGACATCACAACCGTATTGAACCATGTGCAGGCGACGTATGCTGAGCCGAACCCGAAATATTTCGGTGTGGCGAAAGGAAAAAATGTGATTTACATTCACTTGGAGTCGCTGCAAAACTTTGTTATTCACTACAAATTGCACGGGGAAGAGGTCACCCCGTTCTTAAACTCGCTCACCCGTGATCCGAATACGTTCTATTTTGATAACTTCTTCCATCAAACGGGTCAAGGGAAAACATCGGACGCGGAGTTTATGCTCGAAAACTCGCTCTATGGCCTGCCGCAAGGGGCCGTCTTCACGACGAAAGCGCAAAATACGTACCATGCGGCTCCTGCCATTTTGCGCCAATACGGTTACACAAGCGCGGTTTTCCACGGCAACTACAAATCGTTCTGGAACCGCGATGAAATTTACAAATCGTTCGGGTTCGATCATTTCTTTGACGCCAGCTACTACAGCATGAAAGACGAAGACGTCTTAAACTACGGGTTGAAAGACAAACCGTTCTTCCGGGAATCGATCCCGCTGTTAGAAACGTTGAAAGAGCCGTTCTACGTGAAGTTCATTACATTATCGAACCACTTCCCGTACCCGATCAGCGAAGAAGACGCGACGATCGCGCCGGCAACGACGGGAGACGGCTCGGTCGACCGTTACTTCCAAACGGCCCGCTACTTGGATGAGGCCGTCAAAGAGTTCTTTGACTACTTGAAAAAATCCGGTCTGTACGACCGCTCGGTCATTATTTTGTACGGCGACCATTATGGCATTTCGGAAAATCACAACAAGGCCATGTCGCAAATTTTAGGCAAGGAAATCACGCCGTATGAACACGCCCAGTTACAACGAGTGCCGCTGTTCATCCATGTCCCAGGCATAAAAGGCGGCGTCATTCATGAATTCGGCGGCCAAATCGACTTGTTGCCGACTTTGCTGCATTTGCTTGGCATCGACACGAAAAATTACGTCCACTTCGGAACGGACTTGTTGTCGCCGGACCATCAAGAAATCATCCCGTTCCGCAACGGTGACTTCGTAACGCCAACCGTGACAGCGGTCAACGGCAAGTACTATGATACGAAAACGGGCGAGCCGCTTGAAGAAACGCCGGAGATTCAACGTCTCGAACAAATCATCCGCACGAAGCTCGACCTGTCGGATAAGGTTGTTTACGGCGATTTGCTCCGGTTCTATACCCCAAAAGGCTTCGAACCGGTCGATCCGTCGAAATACGATTACAACAAACGCGAAAATGAAGAGGGAAGCGCACAATAAGCGCTTCCCTCTTTTTTTTCTAGAAGGCCGGTGAAAAACGGTGACTTTCGCTTAATCAGTGTTTTGGGGCGCGAGAGAAGGCCTGGTTTTAAAAGGCTTCTCAACTTGAGAACACCGTGTTTTTCGTGTTTTTTTCACTTCATCACCACCCTTCTAGGACAAACGGACAAAAAAACGCTCGCCCAGCTGAAACTAGGCAAGCGTTCCCGTCATTCCTTGACTTGTTCAAGCTCAATCCGCTTCGCTCTTCCTAAATAACGCTCCACTTGACGCAGCACATTTTCCTTCTCCGCAAATGCCCCGACTTGCGTTCCATCCACTGTCACACGCGTTAAAGAGAGGTTTGATTTTTTTGTCAGATCCAATGCCCGTGCCATTCCATTTACATGCCCACGGGCGACTGTTCGCAAAAACTGGGTGTCATTCAATTTTTCTGCATCCTCTTTTCGATCAATAAATCCATTCTCCGTGAGCACCGCCGGCATCACTGTTTCACGCAGCACATGGAAGTTTGCTTTCTTTTTCCCACGGTCGCGAAATCCTGTAGCCTTGACGACTTCTTCATGAATGGCATCGCGAATGCGGGCCGTTCGGGAATTTTCCGACAGCTCGTGGTAAATGTAATCTTCGTATCCCGTGCCACCGCCCGCATTCACGTGGATCGAAACGTATAGATCGGCTCCCCAGCGGTTGGCCCGATCCGTCCGCTCCTCAAGCGGCACCGTTTCATCTTTTGTCCGACTCAGCTGCACCAGCACTCCTTCATACTCATTTTGCAGCAGACGGTTGATTTCAAGAGCGATAAACAACGTAATGTCTTTCTCCAACAACCCGTTGCCGATCGCGCCAGTATCGCTTCCCCCATGACCGGGGTCAATAAAAATTTTCGGCATCGTCGTTTTCTCCCCTTCCTTACATGTCTGGCGTTTTTCACGAAGACAATATAGGGACGTCCATTCCACATTTTTCCTTATTTTATTAATAGAATAAGCAGTTTGAAAGGAAAAGGTGACGGGCAAAGGACCAAAACAAGGAGAAACACTAGCCGCCAACATTTCCTCTATTTGTGGTATAATAGGACGAGGAAATGAATTCCAAAGGAGGAATACGCATGTCCCGCGCACAACAATGGGTGCAATATTTCCTTTCCCACCGCCATGTCACGATGGAATTGATCCACAAAATCGACGAGGCGCATTATGATTACAAACCGACGCCGACCTCGATGACAGCAAAGCAGCTGGCGACACATATGCTGTTCAGCTTCTACAATTTCGCCAACACGGCGAAACACGGCGATCCATCGCTGTTCCGGCAAAAAATCGAGGAATCGGAGACAAATTTGGCCAAGCTCGCGGAGGCGTATACGGAGAAAACGAAGCAGCTCATCGAATCGATGCGCGATGACGACTTCGACCGAACGCTCGATTTAACATCGATTTTCGGCATTCAAATTCCAGCCAAGCAGTTGTTGCAAATGGCAATGGATCACGAAATTCATCATAAAGGCCAGCTGTTCGTCTACGTCCGCGGCATGGGGCATACGGACTTGCCGCTGTTTGTGAAACGCGGTTAATCTTCTCTCCCATTGTTTCATTATGGGGCTTCGCAAAAAAGCCGGCTAGGCATCCCTAACCGGCTTTTCCTTTTGATTTCTCCTCTTAAATCGAGCACCCTTCGTCGGTGCACGTCCCGCCTTGGTCGGTCGCCAGCGGCTGCAGCGGCCGCGATTGTTCTTCCTCCCATACCTTCTCCAGCGCCCGCCGGAACACCTCAACCGGCTGGGCGCCGGAAATCGCATACTTCCGGTTCAGAACGAAAAACGGCACGCCGCGGACGCCCAACGCCGCCGCTTCTTCCTCATCGCGGCGCACCTCTTGTGTGTAGCGGCCGCTGGCCAACACTTCTTCCGCTTCCGTCCGGTCAAGCCCGGCTGCTTCGGCGATCGCAAGCAGCACATTGCGGTCGCTGATTCGCTTCGACTCCGTAAAATAGGCGTAAAACAACCGCTCGACGACATCTTGAAGCTTTCCTTTTTCATTCGCATATTGAGCCAACCGGTGGGCGTCAAACGTATTCGTCGGCTTCATCGTGTCAAAGCGGAACGTCAAACCGACCGCCTCCGCCTGCCGGCCGATATCGGCGTTCGCCCGCTTCGCTTCCTCGAGCGAAATGCCGTATTTGTTGGCAATGATTTCATGAATCGTCAACGGCGTCTCGTTTGGTGCGTTCGGATCAAGCTCAAAGCTGCGGAATACGATTTCAACGTCTTCCCGGTGCGGAAATGGCTCAAGCGCCTGTTCCAATCGGCGTTTGCCGATATAGCAAAACGGGCAGACAAAATCGGACCATACTTCAATTTTCATGGCCATCCTCCTCTACTTTTGACGCGCTTCCCCTCTATTGTAGCCCATCGCTAGTCAAATGGCGAACGAAAGGCATGGGGGCGGACCCACCCGCATACATTGTACTACCATGCTGTTGGGACAAGGAGGGAGAATCTCATGCATTCCCAGGAATTCGGCGCCTTTCTGTTGCGGATTGTCACTGGGTTCATCTTTTTCGCCCATGGCTGGGTGAAATGGCAACGGGGGCTTGAGGCAGCGGCCGATTCGTTTGCGGCGATGGGGCTTCCCGACTGGCTCGCCTACATCGTGACGATGGTGGAGCTTGCCGGCGGCTGGGCGATGATGCTCGGCCTTGGCACACGGCCGATTGCGGCGGCGTTTGCCATCATCATGGCTGGAGCTATCGCCACGGCGAAAGCCGACGCCGGTTTGCTTGGCAATGGCCGGGAAACGGGCTATGAATTCAACCTCGCCTTGCTTGCGATGTCCGTATATTTGTGGCTGAACGGCAGCCGGCTTTGGTCGTTAGATGCGGTCATCGGACGGCCGCGCGGCTGAACGGCCGGCACGAAAACAGGTGTCCCGCATACCGAACGGGACACCTGTTTCTACTTGCCTTATCCTTTTTCCACTGTCAGCTTGACGACGCGCTCGCCGATCGCCCGAATCCATTCAAGCGGCATCGGGAAGCTGACTGCAACCGGATCGGAGGCAACCGCCGGGATGGTGGCAGCAAATTGCTCCGCCGTGATCGGATAGTCGGCAAAATCCCCTGGCAAGCCAATGTCGTCGCGCAGCTGGCGGATTCGTTCAATGGACTTTAATGTCGCGCAACCCTTTGAAAAGGGCGTATTTCACCCCTTTCGCCGTATCGAGCACGCTGCCGCCGCCGACCGCCAACAAGGCGTCCGCTCCCATCTCACGCGCATAGCGCACCGCTTCATTGACGCATTCACTTTCCGCATCTTGGCGAATATCCAAAAAGATGCCTGCAAGCTCTGGTCCCACTCCATGTGTCGTCAAGTCAAAGAGGCTCGCTACTTTTTCGACAACCCCAGCTTGCTCAAGCCCACGGTCAGAAAGCAACAGCACCCGTTTCGCCCCCAGCCCGCGGAACAAATCCGGCACGAGCGCGCGGGCGCCCGATCCGGTGTAAATGGCGGTGCGCAGCCAAAAGTTCGCTAACGTCGTCCGTATTCTCTCCGCAATTCGCTCGCGATGATGTTGCGCTGGATTTCCGAGGTGCCTTCGTAAATTTTCGTGATGCGGGCATCACGAAAGTAGCGTTCGATCGGGTAGTCTTTCATGTAACCGAGGCCGCCGTGAATCTGTACGGCGAGATCGGCGATTTTGTTGTACACTTCCGAGCCGAACAGTTTGGCAATGGCCGCTTCTTTGACGACGCGCATCTTTTGGTCGACCATCCAGGCGACGCGGTAAACGGTCGAGCGCAGCACTTCGATCAACATGCTCATTTCCGCCAACATATGCTGGATCGCTTGTTGCTCGATGATCGGCTTGCCGAACTGCTCACGCTGTTCGGCGTATTCCATGCAGTATTCTAAGAGGCGGATGCACGAACCGAGGTTGCGGGCGGCGAGACCCGCGCGGCCGTTGGCGAGGATTTTGAGAGCGTTGACATATCCCTCGCCTTCTTTTCCGAGCACGTTTTCGACCGGCACTTCCAAGTTGTCAAAAAACAGCTCGGCTGAATGCGATCCGCGCAGCCCCATTTTCCGCTCGACTTTTCCGACGATAAAGCCGGGGAAATCTTTTTCCACAATAAACGAGGTAATGCCTTTCGGGCCTTTTGACGGATCGGTGACCGCCATCACCGTAAACACGTGGGCGTCGACAGCATTCGTAATGTAATGCTTCGAGCCGTTAATGATGTAGCGGTCGCCTTTGCGGACGGCGGTCGTTTTAATCGCGGCGGCGTTCGAGCCGGCGCTCGGCTCGGTTAAGGCAAAAGCGCCGATCCATTCGCCTGTCGCCATTTTTGGCAAGTAGCGCCGCTTTTGTTCCTCGGTGCCGAGCTCGACGATGCCGACCGTACCGATGCCGGTATGGGCGCCGATTAATGTCGTATAGCCGTTATGCGTTTTCCCGAGTTCTTCATAAATGGCGCATTTGCCGACCATCGACAAGCCAAGGCCGCCGTATTCTTCCGGGATGCTTAAGCCGAACAGCCCCATGGCTTTCGATTTTTCAATAATATCTTCTGGAATGTGGTCGTTTTCTTCAATGTCCATGGCCACCGGCTCCACGACTTCTTTCACAAATTTACGGACGTTTTCTTTTAAAAATTCAATCTCGGCTGGCAACGTAAAATCCATCCTCTTCCCCTCCCCGTGATTCGATTCCATATTTTTGCGCCTTGCGCACAAGGGTCGACGCATCGACACCCAACAGCTTCGCCGCCCGCCGATACGTGCGCGCATGATGAAGCGCTTTGATGATGAGCTGGCGCTCGACGTCCGCCACCGCTTGTTTGAGCGGAACGACCTCGCTGACTGACACCGGATCGGCAGCCGTCGGCGGCTCAAGATGAAGCCATTTCGCCACGTGGTCTTCATCAACGACTGGCGAGGCCGAGGTCACAAACATGCGCTCAATGGCGTTGACGAGCTCGCGGACGTTGCCAGGCCAATGGTAGTCCATCATCATCGCAAGCGCCCTGTCGGTGAACACGAGCTGTTTTTGATACTTTTTAGCAAACCGCTTTCGATAATGGTCGACCAACAGCGGGATGTCTTCCTTCCGGTCGCGCAGCGGCGGAATGGCGATCGGCATGACGTTCAGCCGGTAAAACAAATCAGCTCTGAACCGCCCGGCGGCGACCAGCTCTTCAAGCGGTTTGTTCGTTGCGGCGATGATGCGGACATCGATCCGTTTGGGCGCCTCCGCCCCCAAGCGCATAATTTCCATCGACTGAAGCACACGAAGGAGCTTTACTTGCAGGTGAAGCGGGATTTCACTGATTTCATCGAGAAAAATCGTCCCGCCATCCGCCTGTTCAAAGTAACCCTTTTTTCCTTTTTTCGCCGCACCGGTGAACGCCCCCGGCTCATAGCCGAACAGCTCGGACTCCATCAGCGTCTCCGGAATCGCCCCGCAGTTTACCTTCACAAACGGACGGCCGCTGCGAGCACTTTGCCTCCAGATGAAGTTCGCCAACTCTTCCTTTCCGACGCCCGACTCTCCGGTCAAAAGCACGGTGACATCCACGGCTGCCGCCTGGCGGGCAATGGCGATCACGTGCGCCATCGCCGGCGCCCGGTAAATAAGGTCATCGCCTTCCTGCCGGCTTAACGTATGAAGGAGCCGTTTTGTCTCCTCGAGTTCGGCGCGAAGCTGCTCCATCTCGGTCATGTCTTTGACGTACACGACAACCCGCTCGCCCTGGCCGCCTTCCTCGATGATCGGCACGGCGGAGACGATCAACGTATTGCCGGTTTCCGCGCCTTGATGAAGCATGGAGCACGGCTGACAGCGGTCAAGCGCCTGGCGCACAACTTGGTCGAGCGGAGCGGGGATGCGCCCTTGTCCCGCATCCGGGAACAGCGCGGCCCATTTTTGATTTTGCCGGGTGATCGCCCCATTGCGATCCGCGATGGCGATGCCGTCGGTTGCTGCATCCATCACCGTCTGCAGCTCATTGGCAATGCGCTTCACCGTCTCAAGCTCGCTCGAGATGAATTCAATCTCGGAAATGTCTTGAAATACTCCGACCGCCCCCACAACTTTTCCATCGTCGACGATCGGCGACCGGTTCGTAATATAGACGCGCTTGCCGACGCGGTACTTTTCCGTACACCCTTGGCCGGTGCGCACGACATCGAGCAGGCCGGACGGCACGACGACATCGGTCAACAACCGCCCGAGCGCTTCTTCCTTCGTCGTCCGCGCCATCCGTTCCGCGGCCGGATTGATCGAGGTAATGCGCCCTTTTGCATCGATCGACAAAATGCCGTTATGGGCGGCGTTGAACATAGCTTCCAGCTGTTTTAAGCGAAGGCGGGACGCCTTTGCCTGCGCCGCCAAATACTGCTCTTTTGTCAATAGACCGGCCAGGCGGCCGCTCTCATCAACAACGGCGCGGAGCGGACTGCCGCCAAACGCGACTTCCTCAAGGCGCGCATGGACCGGAAGTGGCTGCGGCGGCCGCATCACCTCACGAACCGTTTTGCGCCCCTGGGCGAGGCCAAACAGCACGTCCTCGGCCGCCACCACCCCGACCATTTCTCCTTCACTGTCGCATGCGATGGCCCCGGCCATCCCTTGCTTGGCCAACGTGCGGGCCGCCTGCTCAAGGGAATCGCTTTCCCAAACAGCAGCGGTTGTTTTCCACATGATGTCTTCTATCGTCATCCCCCATCCCCCTGTCTCGCCTTCACTTTGTTTGGAAAAGCAAACTGCGTGCCAACAAATCAAGCGTCTAATTATTCAGAAAAATACATCTCCATTCTCCATCGTATCAAACCTTCCGTTGCAAAACAACAACGACTTGTTGCAAAAACGCAACAAACCTGCAGAATGTGTTGTGTTTTTGCCATTCAGACAGCCGGGATCGTTGCGTTTTCGCAACAGCATGGCGCTAGACAACTGCGAGGCAAAGGGCCGGTCTTTCTGAGGCCGCACCGGCCGTATGTCGGTCAGGTTGCAGCGTGGGATGCAGCGATAGGCCTGCGAAATATAGTCCGGGGTTCTCTTAACAGCGGGGCTGTGGCGGCCGCATACCTTGTCCATCCTGTTCTCCTTCTTTTTTCCATCATAAAACTTGTTTTTTCGATGAGAAAATTCATTGTCTTTTTTAAGAATTTCGTTATAATAAAGATTGTTAATGATAGTGATTTTCATTTTCTTAGTCCAAAAGGAGGTGGCCGCATGGTTCGCTTGTATGCCGAGGAGCTCACCGTCCGCTATGACGACCGGACGATTTTTGAACGATTGTCCGTCCGCATTCCCGATCGGCAAATCACTGCCATTATCGGGCCGAACGGGTGCGGCAAGTCGACGCTGCTCAAGACGTTGACGCGCATCATTTCCCCACAATCGGGCGCGGTCATTTTAGACGGCCAAGCCATTTCCCAGCAACCGACGAAAGAGCTGGCGAAAAAAATGGCCATTTTGCCGCAGACGCCGGAAGCGACAAGCGGATTAACGGTCGCTGAGCTCGTCTCGTACGGCCGCTTTCCGTATCAAAAAGGATTCGGACGGCTGACAAAGCGGGATTATGAAGCGATTGACTGGGCGCTTGACGTCACCAAAACGGCCGACTTAAAGCACCGGCCGGTCGATGCGCTCTCGGGCGGGCAGCGGCAGCGCGTCTGGATCGCCATGGCGCTCGCCCAAGAGACCGACATCATCTTTTTGGATGAACCGACGACGTATTTGGACATCGCCCATCAGCTTGAGGTGCTCGAGCTGCTTGAGCGGCTGAACCAAGAAGAAGGGCGGACGATCGTCATGGTGCTTCATGACATCAACCAGGCGGCCCGCTTTGCCGACTATATCATCGCTATGAAAGCAGGAGCCATCATCAAGTCCGGGCGGAGCGAAGACGTTATCTGCCGCGAAGTGCTCCGCGACGTGTTCGGCATCGACGCCGACATCGGCCGCGACCCGCGGACGAACAAACCAATTTGCTTCACTTATCAATTGCTCAAGGAGGCTTAATTCATCATGAGGAAAACATGGCTTGCATTGTTGCTGATGTTCACGCTTGTGCTAAGCGCATGCGGCAACGCGGCGGACGATCAAAAGAACAACAGCGCTTCACCAAAAGAAAAAAAGACGGAAACGATTACATACCAATCGGAAAACGGGCCGGTGGAAGTGCCGGCTAATCCGAAGCGCGTCGTCGTCTTATCGACGTTTGCCGGACATGTGCTGGCCTTGAACGTCCCCGTTGTTGGCGTGGATTCGTGGTCGAAAATGAGCCCGCTTTTTCAAGAAAAACTGAAAGATGCCGAAGTCGTGACCGATGAAGACATTGAAAAAATTATGGCGTTAAAACCGGACTTAATCATCGGATTATCCAATACGAAAAACGTCCACAAATTAAGCAAAATCGCGCCGACCGTCACCTTTACATACGGCAAAGTCGATTATTTGACACAGTTTTTGGAAATCGGGAAACTGTTGAATAAAGAAAAAGAAGCGAAAGCGTGGATCGACGATTTCAAACAACGGGCGCAACAAGCCGGGGAAGAAATCCGAGCCAAAATTGGCGAAAACGCGACCGTCACTGTAGCCGAAAACTTTGATAAGCAGCTGTATGTGTTCGGCAACAACTGGGCGCGCGGCACTGAGATTTTGTATCAAGAAATGAAGCTGAAAATGCCAAAAGCTGTAGAAGAACAGGCGCTCAAACCGGGCTACTATGCCGTTTCCCTTGAGGCGCTCCCGCAGTTTGTCGGCGATTATCTCATCTTAAGCAAAAACGGCGACGGCGACACATCGTTTATGGAAACGAACACGTTCAAAAACATCCCTGCTGTCAAAAACGGCCATATGTTTGTCGCCGATGCGAAGGCATTTTATTTCAACGACCCGATTACGTTAGACTACCAGCTCGATTTCTTTAAAAAGCATTTTTTAGGCCAATAACAACGAGACGGGGCGTTCATGGGCAGTGAATGTCCCGTCCTTCTTTGTGTCAAAGGGGGAGTCACCAATGGACGCAGACCGCGGGCGTTGGCCGTTTCGCTATATGTTTTTTCTGTCGCTTGGCCTGCTTGTCGCCGTTTGGTTTGGCTCGATGCGAGTCGGCGTCGCCGATACGACATGGAGCGACGTATGGCGGGCGTTGTTTTCCGATCAACAAAGCAAACAGCTTGATCTCATTCGCGAGCTCCGTCTGCCGCGCGAAACAGCGGCCGCCTTTGTCGGCGCCGGCCTTGCCGTCGCCGGAGCGATCATGCAGGGGATGACACGCAACCCGCTTGCTGACCCAGGACTGCTCGGCTTAACCGCTGGAGCGAACGCAGCGTTGGCCATAACGATGGCCTTTTTTCCTTCCGCCCATTATCTCGCAATCACCATCGCCTGTTTGCTTGGTGCGGCCGCCGGGGCAGGGGCCGTCTTTGGCATCGGCGCCGCCCGCAAAGGAGGGTTTTCACCGCTTCGCATCGTCTTGGCCGGCTCGGCGGTTTCGACGCTTTTATTCGCCATCGCCGAAGGAATCGGACTGTATTTCCACATTTCCAAAGACGTCTCGATGTGGACGTCAGGCGGGGTGGCCGGAGCTTCATGGAAACAATTGTCGGTCGTCATCCCGCTCATCACGACCGGGCTCGCTATTGCCGTTTTGTATGCGCGACCGCTGACGATCCTTAGCTTAAGCGAAGAAGTCGCCGTCGGTGTCGGGCAAAAAACAGCAGCCGTGAAAACAGCGCTGTTTTTGGCGGTGTTTTTGTTGACGGGGGCCTCGGTGGCCATTGCCGGCAACATCACCTTTATCGGTTTGATGATTCCTCATCTCGTACGGAGGATCGCCGGCGCAGATTATCGGTTTGTCATCCCTCTGTCCGCCGCCATCGGTGCTAGCGCCATGGTCATGGCTGACACGGCCGCGCGCACGATTTACGCGCCGTTTGAAACACCGGTAGCCGCCATCATTGCGGTCATCGGCCTGCCGTTTTTCCTGTTTGTCGTGCGGAAAAAAGGGAGGGGCTTTGAATGAGAATGCGCATCACGATCGTATTGGTGCTTCTTTTCCTGCTCATTACTGCAACAGTTGCCATCGCGTTAGGTACTGGAGAAGCGCCACTCTCATATGGCCGCATTATTCCAACGTTATTTGGCTACGGTTCGATGCAAGAAGAGTTTATTTTATTTTCTCTCCGTCTGCCGCGCATCGTGATTACGTTGCTCGCCGGGATGGCGCTCGCCTTATCAGGAGCGATGTTGCAAGGCATCACACGAAATGAGCTGGCCGATCCAGGTATATTAGGCATCAACGCCGGAGCTGGCGCCGGCGTCGCTTTATTCTTTTTATTTTTCCCGATTGAAGCAGGAACATTTCTTTACGCCTTGCCGCTCGTCGCCTTAGTCGGAGCGCTGTTGACGGCAGCGGCCATTTACGCCGTTTCCTACAATAAAACAACCGGGCTGCAACCGGTATCGTTCGTGCTCACTGGGGTCGGGTTTTCCATGGCGCTCTCCGGGCTCATGATCGTTCTCATTTCCGCCGCTGATCGGACAAAAGTTGATTTTATTGCTAGATGGCTTTCCGGAAACATTTGGGGCGATGATTGGCCGTTCATTTTCGCCATGCTGCCGTGGCTTGTCATCGGTGCATTCATCGGCCTTTACCGGTCGAAACGGTTAAACCTTTTGCATTTAGGTGATCCGGTGGCCATTGGTGTCGGCGTCCATGTTCGCCGCGAGCGGCTCGTACTGATGGCAACAGCAGTCGCTGTCGCCGCAGCTGCCGTCGCTGTAACTGGAGGCATCTCCTTTATCGGATTGATGGCGCCGCATATCGCCAAAATGATCGTCGGGCCTCGTCATGAGCGATCCATTCCGACCTCGATGCTCATCGGTGGCTGGCTGTTGCTCACGGCTGACACGATTGGGCGCAATGCCCTTGCCGAACCGCTCCCAGCAGGAGTCGTTGTGTCATTAATCGGTGCACCGTACTTCATTTATTTATTATTGAAACGTTAATCCTTTTGACGGACATGGTGAACCAAAGATTGCGGCGAAGCTCGTTTAATTGCCTTCATCTTTGTCTCGACTCCTGTTTCCTTTGAAGCAGGAGCTTCCTTTTCTATATTGTTGAACGCTCACGCTTAGAGATCCAGGATACGAACTAAACCACCCTCGTGCATTCTACTGCTCAGACCGCTCATGAACAAAGCAAACGAAACCTTCATGGAAGAACAAAAGGGCTACCTCCAAGGCTAAAAAGCAACCTTGAGGGTAGCCCTTTCTGGAAAGAAACCCCTTAAGATATCGGAACTAAGAAGCCCGACGCCGTTTCCAAAAGCGGACAGCTGCAACCAAAATAATTATAGCAATAATGACATACACCACTTCGGCGTACATCCCAATCACTTCAGATACTTTTTCCCACGATTGGCCGAGCGCCGCCCCGATCGAGATTAAAAGCGTATTCCAAATGAGTGTTCCCAACACCGACAGCCAGACAAACAGCCATATATTCATTTTCGACATGCCAGCGGGAATCGAAATCAAACTGCGCACCAATGGAATCATACGACCAAGGAATACCGCCCACACTCCGTAGCGCTGAAATGTCCGGTTCGCCTTGGCGATATCTTCTGGCTTCACCCGCAGCCATCCGCCCCAGCGGTCGACGATCCGCTCGAGCCGCTCGACCGACAACAACCGACCGATACCATACAGCACGATCGCCCCGACGACCGACCCGGCAGTGGCTGCTGCGATGACGCCAGGGATGGTCAATGTTGTGTATGTCGTCATAAATCCGCCAAACGGCAAAATGACTTCCGATGGAATGGGCGGAAATATATTTTCAAGTGCGATCATGAAAAAGATGCCGATATAGCCGAACTGTTCCATAAACTCAGTAATCCACGCCTGCACGTTTCCTTCCTCCAGTCACTCGTCCTTCGTTTCTGTATGATTTGTATGCCTCATGAGCACAGTCCTTTCCTTATCTTAACAGAAAATGGGCAATTACCGCAAAGCAAAAAACACGGCTAATACCGATTTCTTTCCGAACAGGAAATGAAGGCAACTGTCCCTTGTCTAACCATCTACACAGCCGGAGCAACGGGATGTTTGCAACAAGAAAAGGTGTCCCATCGAAAAATAGGACACCTTTTTGAATTCACAGTATATACGTATCAACCGTTACTCTATTTTCTGATCCTCATTGCTTCTGGCTGGCGGCCGGTTGAGACAATACCTTCTCGATTCGCTCAAGCGCCCAATCAAGCTCTTCTTTTGTAATGATAAGCGGCGGCGCGAAACGAATGACTGTTTCATGCGTCTCCTTGCAAAGCAGCCCTTGTTCTTTCAACATTTCGCAATACGGACGCGCCGGGCCGTGCAGCTCGACGCCGATAAACAAGCCGCGACCTCGAATTTCCTTAATGTCTTTATTTTGGATTTGTTGCAATTTCGCTAAGAAATACTCGCCCAACTCAAGCGAACGAGCCGGTAAGTTTTCTTCTTCAATGACGTCAAGCGCGGCGATCGACACCGCGCAAGCGAGCGGATTGCCGCCGAACGTCGACCCGTGCGAGCCCGGTTCAAACACCGACAAAATGTCGCGGTTGGCGACGACGCACGAAATCGGGAACACCCCGCCGCCCAATGCTTTCCCTAAAATATACATATCAGGCACAACATTTTCCCAGTCGCAAGCAAACAACTTCCCCGTCCGTCCTAGCCCGGTTTGGATTTCATCGGCGATGAACAACACGTTGTGTTCTTTGCACACGTCATAGGCCGCTTTTAAAAAGCCTTGCGGCGGGATGCGGATGCCGGCTTCCCCTTGGATTGGTTCGACAAGAAACGCCGCCGTATTCGGTGTCATCGCTGCCTTGAGCGCTTCGATATCCCCGTACGGGATGATTTTCACCCCGGGCAAAAGCGGACCAAAACCGCGTTTATAAGCCGGTTCGGACGACAACGACACCGCGGCGAGCGTCCGGCCATGGAAATTGCCTTCACAAACGATGATTTCCGCCTGATTGTCAGGGACGCCTTTCACGTCATACGCCCAGCGGCGCGCCGCCTTGAGCGCCGTTTCCACCGCCTCGGCGCCGGTGTTCATCGGCAGCACCATCTCTTTTTTCGTCAGCCGGCACACTTTTTCATACCACGGGCCGAGCTGGTCGTTATGGAAGGCGCGCGATGTGAGCGTGACGCGGTCAGCTTGCCGCTTCAACGCCTCCACAATTTTCGGATGACGATGTCCTTGGTTGACGGCCGAATAGGCGCTTAACATGTCCATATAGCGATTGCCCTCCGGGTCTTTCACCCATACCCCTTCCGCTTCGGAAATGACAATCGGCAATGGATGATAATTTCGCGCCCCGTATCGTTCCGTCTGTTCAATCAGCTGTTCGGACTTCGTAGCCATCATCAACCGCTCCTTTCCTTATCTGCGTTTCTTCGCTATAAAAGGGCGGACGCCGCCGCCCTTTTTTGGTTTAAAACATTTCCGACACCGTTTTCGCTTGCATATGGAGAATCAAATAGTCCGGGCCGCCCGCTTTCGAGTCGGTGCCTGACATGTTGAAGCCGCCAAACGGCTGATACCCGACGATCGCCCCTGTGCAGCCGCGGTTGAAGTACAAGTTGCCAACATGGAACTCGTGCCGCGCTTTTTCAAGATTCGCCCGATTGCGCGAGATGACGGCTCCTGTCAGACCGTATTCGGTGTTGTTCGCAATCTCAAGCGCATGGTCAAAGTCGCGCGCTTTCGCAAACGCCACGACCGGGCCGAAAATTTCCTCCTGCATGATGCGCGCGTTCGGGTCGACATCCGCAAACACGGTCGGCTGGATGAAGAAGCCCTTTGCATCGTCTCCTTCCCCGCCGGTCATGAGACGACCTTCCTGCTTGCCGATTTCGATGTACTCCATAATTTTGTTGTACGCCCCTTGGTCGATGACAGGCCCCATAAACGTCGCTTGCTCCGCCGGATCGCCGACGTTGAGCTGCTTCGTCAGCTCGACAACGCGATTCAACACTTGGTCATACACATCTTCGACGATGATCGCGCGCGAGCACGCCGAACATTTTTGCCCAGAGTAGCCAAACGCCGACGCGACAATCGATTGCGCCGCCAGTTCCAGGTCGGCTTCCTTGTCCACAACGATGGCGTCTTTGCCGCCCATTTCCGCGATGACCCGCTTCAGCCAAATTTGCCCTGGGTGCACTTTCGCTGCCCGCTCATAAATGCGGATGCCGACATCCCGCGATCCGGTGAAGCTGATAAATCTTGTGCGCGGATGGTCAACCAAATAGTCGCCGACTTCCGCGCCGCTGCCCGGGATATAGTTCAATACACCAGCCGGAAGCCCCGCTTCTTCCAACACTTCCACAAATTTATACGCCACGACCGGCGTCGCGCTTGCCGGTTTCAACAGCACCGTATTGCCGGTCACAAGCGAAGCGACCGTCGTTCCGGCCATAATAGCAAACGGGAAGTTCCACGGTGAAATGACGACGCCGACGCCAAGCGGGATATAGAAAAAGCGGTTCGTTTCCCCCGGACGGCTTTCGACCGGAATGCCGTCTTTCAACTTCAACATTTGCCGGCCGTAATATTCCATAAAGTCAATCGCTTCCGCGGTATCGGCGTCCGCTTCGCGCCACGGTTTGCCTGCTTCTTTCACCAGCCAAGCGGAAAACTCGTGCTTGCGCCGACGCACGATCGCCGCCGCCCTGAACAAAATATCGGCCCGTGCTTCCGGACTTGTCCGGCTCCAAGTGCGGAACGCCTCATCAGCGGTTTTCATCGCCCGCTCCGCCAGCTCTTTGTTCGCTTTCGCCACCCGGCCGACCACTTCCGTTTTGTTCGCCGGATTGATCGAAATGATTTTGTCCTCCGTCATCACCCGCTCGCCGCCGATCACAAGCGGATAATCGCGCCCAAGCTCCGATTCCACTTTTTTGAGCGCCGCTAAAAACGCCTCACGGTTTGCTTCTACGGTAAAGTCGGTGAGCGGTTCGTGTCTGTACGGCTGCACCATTTCGTCATCCTCCTTTTAAAGGCAAAAAAATTTTTCGTTATAAAACGGTTTCATAGTTATATTATGCAAATGATTATGGCTTTTTTCAATTGTTTTTACCTGGCGGCCTTGAGCTCCCCTTCTTCTGCGGCTAGGGGCTGAACCCGTTTTTTCGCCACAAGGTGGTAGTACCCGTAGCAAGCGAGCAAAAACGGAATGCCGCAGTAAAGCGCGATCCGTTGATCTGGAGTGAACTACCCCCACTTAATTTTCTAGCGAAAATTTGAAGTGGGGGCTTCCAAA
>ERZ1673754.45-NODE-45-length-20621-cov-25.414130_pt1 | contig 20621 bp, 24 predicted proteins | sample MGYA00580183_ERZ1673754 | MGnify/ENA primary metagenome ERZ1673754 (study PRJEB41219, sample SAMN04549621) | soil metagenome | isolation source: soil | place: USA: Wyoming, Fireholl Drive Yellowstone National Park | collected 2009-07-28 ...
TTGGAAGCCCCCACTTCAAATTTTCGCTAGAAAATTAAGTGGGGGTAGTTCACTGACGATCTGTACGAATACTATAAAGATCGACTGACCGGGGATGAAGAAGATGCCGAAGCGGTGGCGATGTCGATTTTAGATGAACTTAGCCGCCGCGATGTGCTCAAGCTGATTGGTGAGATGACTGATGAAGAGCTGCTCGGCATGTTCGGCTTGTATGTCCTGGAAAGCTTGAAAGCGAAAATGGCCCGCGAAGGCCTCGGCGCGACGCGGCCGCAAGATGCGCCGCGCGTGCATTGACAAAACAAAACGGCTGTCCCCCATGTCATAAGGAACAGCCGCTATGTTGGGCAAATGATGATTTCGTATTCATCCTATTTCGCGCAGGAGACTCCCACTTCAACGACCAAAGGGAGTAAGTGGGAGAGGAATGCGCGTTCCCCCTTTCTTTTGTGTATGATAGAATAAAGGCGTGGAGAAAACCGTTCAATAAAGGCACTCCAATCACGGCTACTCGATGTATGGAGTTGGTTACAGGAAACGTTGTAACCGTAAAACATCGAGCGTAGGTCCGTCTGTTGTGTGTGGAAGCCAAGTACTGCCAACAGACACACCGAGAGAATCGGTAACGATGCAGGCATGACCTGCGTCGTTGGGTAGTCGTCAACCTGCCCCCTGATGCAACCCCAAGTCAAGGAAGGAGGACGAAGTCCGTTTGCACTTCTGGGGAGTTGCAAGCCCCCACTTCAAGCGTTAGCTAAGTGGGGGTAGTTGACGTGGCAGCCCTGTGAACATGATTTCGAAGACGGCTTTTCCACTGTTTGCTTAACAGACAGTGGCGAAACACAAACCGTTTTCCCATCGCGCGCTCATCGGTAAAACTGTACATCGTAGCCTTCTTTCAACAACACTTGGTAGATTTGCTGAATGTGGTCTTCGTTTTTTGTCTCGAGCGAAAAGTGAATTTCCGCCTGACCTGGCAGCACCTTGGCGCCGATGCGCTGATGGTGAATCGACATCACGTTTGCCTCAAGCTCCGCAATAATGCGCAGCAGCTTGTTCAACTGGCCCGGCTTGTCGGAGATGACCGTTGTAAACGTCACAAACCGGCCCGCTTCGACAAGCCCCCGCTCAATGATGCGGGAAATGAGCGTCACATCGACGTTGCCGCCGCTTAAAATGGCGGCGACTTTTTTGCCGCGAAACGGCAGCTTTTGATACAACAATGCCGCCAACGGACAAGCTGCCGCCCCTTCGATTAACAGCTTGTTCCGCTCGAGCACATACAGCATCGTCCGCGAAATTTCCGCCTCTTTCACGCATACAACGCCATCGACGTATTGCTCAATGTATTGGTACGTAATATTGCCTGGCTTTTTCACGGCAATCCCATCGGCGATCGTATTCGATGCGGCAATGGAGACGGGCTGTTTATGGCGTATGGCCGCCGTCATGCCGGGGCAAGCCGATGACTCAACGCCGTACACTTCAACCGACGGCTTCAGCTGTTTTAACGTAAGCGCCACCCCCGCAAGCAACCCGCCGCCGCCGACCGGACAAAGAACGACATCGACGTCGGGAAGCTGCTCGATCAGCTCTAAGCCGATCGTCCCTTGGCCGGCCATCACCGCCAAGTCGTCAAACGGATGAACGAACGTCATTCCCCGCTCGCGCTGCAACTCTAACGCATATTCCAAAGACTCGTCAAACACATCGCCGTACAGCACGACTTCCGCCCCGTAGCTTTTCGTCGCTTCAATTTTGCTGAGCGGCGCCCCTTTCGGCATGACAATCGTGCAAGGAATGCCGAGCATGCCGCTTGCGTAGGCGACCCCTTGGGCGTGGTTGCCGGCCGAGGCGGCGATGACGCCGCGCGCCCTTTCTTCTTCCGTGAGCGACATAATTTTATTGAATGAGCCTCTCACCTTAAACGAACCTGTTTTTTGCAAATTTTCCAGTTTCATATACACGTCATTGCCGGACAGCCGGCTGAACGTCTGCGAATGCTCAAGCGGCGTTTGGTGGACGATGCCTTTCATTTTCGCTCGCGCTTGTTCAATGTCTGTTAACGTCAACATCATCAAACCACCCTTTCCGATCGGGCGACCGGTTCTTGTTCACCCCGCTTTATTATATACAAAACATTTCATCACCGACAAATGTTGCTTTTCTTTAGTTGGTTTTGGATTATTTTTAGCATATAGTTTTGTTGCATAAAATCATGTTCAACAAACATCGCTGCAACCCGCTTCCTTTGTCAAACCGTTTGAACGTTGGACTTGTCCCAAAACATCAGAGTGTTTCTAGGGGAAGAGCTGTCTATGGTCTGTTCTTTTTCTTTTGTGAATATTGTTTATTTAGAACATTGTTCTATAGATTTGGTCAATTACCAACGGGAAAAAGCGGCCAAAAAGATCGGCGATAGGCAAACGCGAGGGAATTTGCTAATATGAAAGAAAAGCATTCGGAAGACGAAAGGATGAAACGGTTGTGACGAAAAAGTTGTACTATACGGCGCCGGATGTTGACGTGTGGACGACAACGGTGACAAGCGTCCGCCAAGACGGCGAAACATACATTGTCACCTTGGCGGAAACAGCGTTTTACCCGGAAGGCGGTGGCCAACCGTCTGACGCCGGCACGATCGCCGGCTTGCCGGTGCTCGATGTGTTTGACGAAAACGGGGAAGTGTATCACCGCCTTCCTGCCCACCCGGGAATGGGCGCCGTTTCATGCGTCCTTGATAGGAAACGGCGCCGCGATCATACACAACAGCATAGCGGCCAACATGTATTATCCGCTGTACTCGTTGAACAGCTCGGCGCCGAAACAGTCGGTTTTCACCTTGGGCGCGAGGTCGTCACAATCGACATCACGGCGGGTGCGCTGACGGAAGCAGACATGCTGGCAGTGGAAAACCGGGCCAACGAACTCATTTACGCGAATCTCCCGGTCGAGACGTATTGGGTGACGCCGGAAGAAGCAGAACGGATGCCGTTTCGCAAGCGTCCCGATGTCCAAGGTTCTGTCCGTGTTGTCGAGATGAAAGGGATCGATTTGTCGGCGTGCTGCGGCACCCATGTGAAACGCACGGGCGAAATCGGCGTGATCAAATTGCTGAAAGCAGAGCGCCATCGCGGCATGACGCGTCTTTCCTTTCTTTGCGGCGGCCGGGCGCTTGCCGACTACCAGCAAACCCACCGCGTCGTGCAGGCGGCAGCAGGTCGGTTCGGGACAAGCCGCGATCAGCTGCTCGACGTGATCGCAAAATGGGAACAAGAGAAAAAAGAATGGGAAAAACGGCTGCGCCAATACGAGGCAATCGTCTTTGCCGTCGAAGCCGAACGGGCCGCCGCCGAATCAGGACGTGCAGTGATTGGCTGTTACGACCAATATGGGGCAAAAGAACTGCAAATGATCGCCCGTCTGATCGCCGACCGTTATGGCAAAACCGCGCTTCTCGCCTCCACCTCCGATTGGCGCGCCGTGATCGCCAAAGCACCGTCTTCCTTGCTCCATGCAGGGAACTGGCTGAAAGAACAAGCCGCCCTGTTTGGCGGCAAAGGGGGCGGCAACGAGCGGCAGGGGCAAGCTGCTTTTCCGTCCCTTGAGGCGCTTAGCCAGTTCCTTTCCCGCGTGGAAACGGCAGGCATCGATTGACGGCTCCTGCCCGCACCGCCCGGTTGCTTCGATTCGTTTCGTCCTCCCGTCGGATCGATGCGATGTCCGCCATAGCCGACGGAGGGCGGTTTTTGTAAAATGAAAAACGAAATGTGCAGCTAAGGAGTTTGAAGAGATGAACGATCGACTCGTACAATCGCAAATCGAAGAGCTCGAACGAAAACTGCGCGCTTATGAGCGGCTCATCGAAACGCTTCCGTTTCCGTTCACCTTTGCCGATTACGAAAGTGGAATCGCCATCGAAAAAAAGCGCGGCGACGTCCGGCCGCACCTTCGCACCATTCCACCGTCCCTTGAAAAGGAAGCCAAATGGCAGTGGGATATTGACTTGTATCGCGACGTACCGTTTGAAAAAGTGGAAGCCTTTTTGACGCCGCTGCTCGATCTCGTGCCGCACCATATCGTTTTTGTCGACGACAAAGGGATCATCACGCTTTGCAATTTGCAGGCGGCCATTGACACGGGCGTCGAGCGCGACGCCATCATCGGCAAACATATTCGCGAGCTGCTGAAGCTGCCTGACGAGCTGATCGCAACGCTCGAATCGCTTGAAAAAGGCGAGCCGCTCTACAATCACGAGGTGCTCGACCGATTTTACGGCATCGTCAACACCCGTTTTATTTACAACGATGACGGATCGATCAAACGAGTCATCAGTATGTTTCAGTCGCTCAATATGATGAAAGAAACGGAAAAGCTCGCCGTCGCCGGCCGCATCGCCGCCGGCATCGCCCATGAAATCCGCAATCCGCTGACGACGGTGCGCGGATATTTGCAACTATTGAAAAGCGACTTGCCGGATCGCATCGCCTCGCTCGTCGAACGCCTGCTCATTCCTGAGCTTGACCGGGCAAACGGCATCATCACCGACTTTTTAAACATCGCCAAGCCGGCGGACGTGAAGATGGAAACGTTCCGGCTGCACCGTTTTTTGCGCGACGATGTCGGCGTTCTGCTGCAGAGCGAGGCGTTGCTGCACAGTGTGAACGTCCATTTTGACCTCGACGAACAACTGGACGATTACGAAATGAGCGGCGACCGCCGCCAGCTTTTGCAAGTGTTTTTAAACTTATTCCGCAACGCTGTGGAAGCCAAAGTGGCCAAAACGATGAATGTCACGGTGAGCAGCCGGAAAGTGAACCATATCGTCCAGCTTCGCTTCTGCGACGATGGGCCCGGCATTCCGCCGTCGGTCATCGACCATGTTTTCGATCCGTTTTTTTCAACGAAGGAAACGGGAACTGGGCTCGGCCTGTCGTTATCGAAAAAAATCGTCGAACTGCATCGCGGGACGATGAAAGTGCAAAGCGATGCACGCGGCACTTGTTTTTTGATCGAATTTCCGCTTTGCAGCCAACCGCCGTTTCTTTCGTCGTAAATTGCTTCCGAAGAGGGAGGCCATCCCGGCTTCGGAAACGATGAGGTTGATGATTTAGAACAATGTGTCACTTTATCATGGAAAAAGGGGGAACGATTATGACCACGCCCGCTCCGCCCAACGGCAAATGGCGGCGTCTGTTCGCCTTGTTTCTTCCCATTTTTGTTTCGCAAACGGGCCAATATGCCATGAACTTTGTCGATGTCGCCATGTCCGGCCACGCGAGCGCCGAAGATCTTGCCGGCGTCGCGATCGGCTCCAGCCTATGGGTGCCGGTGTGGACCGGCGTCGGCGGCATTTTGCTCGCCTTGTCCCCGATCGTCTCGCATCATCTCGGCGCCGGACGCCATGACTCAATCGCCCGCGCCGTCACCCAGGCGCTCTACTTGGCTGTCGCGCTTGCTGCCGCCATTGTCATGGCCGGCGCCGCTTCTGTGCCGTTGATCTTGAAACAGATGTCTTTGGACGAAAACGTTCGGCATATCGCCTTTCATTATTTACGCGCCTTGTCGTTTGGGATCGTCCCGCTGTTTCTTTATTCTGTGCTCCGCTATTTCATCGATGCACTTGGGCAAACGAACGTGACGATGTGGATTACGCTCACCGCCTTGCCGATCAATATGCTGTTCAACTGGCTGTTGATTTACGGGCATGGCGGGTTTCCGCGCCTTGGCGGCATCGGCACCGGCTATGCGACAGCGATCACGTACGCATACTGCTTCGCGGCCGCTGCCTTTGCCGCGGTGAAATTTCGCCGTTTGTCTCCCTATCGCGTGCTCGTCCGTTTTTACCGTCCGTCATGGGCCGCATGGAAAGAGTTGCTGAAAACCGGGGTGCCAATCGGATCAGCCATCTTTTTTGAAACGAGCATTTTCGCTGCGGTGACGCTGCTTGTCGGCCGGTTTGGCGCCGAAACAGTCGCCGCCCATCAAAGCGCCCTCAACTTCGCTTCCTTGTTGTATATGATTCCGCTCAGCTTATCGATGGCGCTGACAATCGCCGTGGGCGTTGAAGCTGGGGCCAACCGTTATGAAGCGGCCAAACAATATTGCCTGATCGGCATCACCCTCGCCTTGGCGGTCGCTGCCGCCGCTGCATTGTTTCTTTCCGTCTTCCGCGGCGATGTTGCTCGACTGTATACAAACGATCCGACAGTGGCGGCGTTGACGGAGAAGTTTTTGCTCTATGCCATCTTCTTTCAAGTTTCCGATGCCATCGCCGCTCCCATCCAAGGAGCGCTGCGGGGCTATAAAGAGGTAAGCGCCGTTTTTTGGTCCGCTCTTCTCGCCTATTGGGGCGTTGGGCTTCCGCTTGGCTGCGCGCTCGCTCTCTTGACTGCCGCCGGAGCGTTCGGCTATTGGATCGGCCTGATCGCCGGATTGGCAGCAGGTGCTCTGTTTCTCAGCTTTCGCCTGCGGGCCGTTTGGCGCAGACATGACAGCGGGCGTGCGCCGCTCGCCTCCTAAACGGCTGCTGCCCAAACACGGGCTGTTTTTCCTGAACCGAAACACCGCATAAATCGTTGTTTGCGCATATGCAGTCATAGGAAAAGGTGTCCCGCTCCTTTTGGGACACCTTCGCTTTTCATACAACGCCATTCATCCGCCCGACCAACCATGCAGTGATCGTTTTTATTTTTTTATTTTTCCCCCTGCGGCGACGGCTGCTGTTTCATGTACGCGAGCACGTCAAGATCGATTTTCCCTTTTTCTAGTTCGCGTTCCTCAAAGTTTTCTGTATGTATATACGCTGTCAGCGCTTCGTGAAGCGCCTCGCTGTCGGCGGCGCGCTCTTTCGGCAAGTAGCCGAGCCGGATCAAGTGGGCAGCCGCCTCTTCCTTGACCGCGCCTTCCATTACAGCCACTTTTTCGGGGCGCGGTTTCTCAAAATAAAGCTGGCGCAGCTCATACAGGCGAATGAGCTCCTCGATCGGCCGCGGGTGGTCGTCAACGCGCAAATCGATATAGCGGTCATTGTACCCGCCATAGCCGCCCCTTTCTTTCACAACGAGCAAGGCAGCCGACTGTTGCCCGCGGCGGTCGCCCCCCGCCGCCTGACCAGCTTGAAGCGCCTTTAGCAATCGCTCGGCGAGCGGTCCTTTGGCCTGCTCGAATGTTCTTCCCATCGCCAGCACCGTTTCCTCCCCGGCTAAAATATTGCCTTGCGCTGCATAGTTCGGTCCGGTAATGCCGCCCGCCCACGGGTAACATTTTTTTCCGGTGAACGTTGCTGCCCGTCCTTTCGCATCCACGATGCCGACCTGGCGCAAATCGCGCTCGCTGTCATCGGCAACGAGCAACTCAAGCGTTTCTTGCGCCGTTTTCCCTTGTTCCATCCATTCGAGGCCGCGTGGGCCGTATGACGTGTTAGCATATGACTGCGTCGCCACGGCGCCGACGCCCGCTTTCGCCCACGGAACAACCGCACCAACGCCTAAAAATTTCGATTGAACAGCGATGCCAAGCTCCCCGGTCGCCGGATCGAACGCGACAATCGAAAACGTCGCGACGATGTCTTTTGCAATATGTGTCATTTCCCCGTCCTCCATATGCTTTCCATTTTCTCATCGTTTATGATTTCTCCACTTCCTTTCGTTGTCCCTGCCTGTTCACAAAAAAAGCGGGGGAAACAGCCGTTGCCCGGCCGTCTCCCTCCGCATGCCCATCATCCGCCTATCACCATGTTGCCCCGACGATAATGAGCAAAATAAACAAAACGACGATCAGCACAAAGCCGTAGCCGTAGCCGCCATAACCCGGATAACCGAAGCCATAGCCGCCCCAGCCGCCATAAAAGCCGTATGTCATATTCGTCACCTCCTTGCTAGCAAGTAGGGTTCGTTAGTACACCCAACCACCGATACATGCGCATCCGACAATAATCAACAAGATGAACAGAACGACGATCAACGCGAATCCGCCGCCGTAAGCTGCACCCATTTGCCAGCACCTCCTTTGTTTTTGTACTAGTAGACTATTCACAAACCAGGAAAATGGTTAGGGGTTTCGGCAAAAATAGGTATTTGCCGTAAAAACAAAAAAACGGCCCGTTCTCGGACCGCTTTTATGCTTTAAGCGAACTTCGCTTCCATTTTTTCTGCCCTGGCGCTTGCTTGATTTGAACAACGGAAAACACGATAAGCGCCGTCCAAATGCAGCTGAATGCGTACAAATGGGCTCGCGTAAACGGTTCGCCGAACAAAAAGACACCAAGGAGAAGACTAATCGTCGGCGACTAGCCGCACTGTTTGACCCGTCTTCCCCTTCTTTTCCGTCCGGCTTCCTACCAGGCGACACATACACAACCGACAATAATCAACAAAATGAACAAAACAATGACGAGCGCATAACCGCTGCTGACCAAACTGCTCATGGCGGACACCTCCTTGGTCCCGTTGATGGGACCATCATATGCGTCCGCCCGCCCAAACGACCGGGCCAACGCCCATTTTTGCAAGCTGGCGCCTATTTTTCTTTCGTCCCAGTCTCCCCCCACCAACCTTTGCGCTTAAAATACAGGGCAATGAGGACGGCGACGGTCGCCATCAGCAGCAGGGCGAACGGATACCCGTACCGCCATTTCAGCTCGGGCATAAACGAAAAATTCATGCCGTAGACACCGGCAATAAACGTCATCGGCAAAAATATGACGCTCACCAATGTCAATGTTTTCATAATGACGTTCATATGATCGGATTTGAGCGACAGTTGCAAATCGAAAATGGCGGACAATGATTCCTTAAACGCGTCGAGCGCCGCCGGCACGCGGGCGAAACGGGAGGCCACCTCATCGATGTATGGATTCGTTTTCGCGTTGATGTACGGCAGCTCGGCATGGCGGATCGTTTTGATCGCCTCTTCCTGCGCTTCGGCCACTTGCCGCAGCTCATGAAGATGGGTTTTCATCCGGTAAATTTCACGCCCGATTTCATTGGCGAACGGCGTCGCAAACACTTGCCGCTCAAGCGCCTGAATGCGGTCGGCGATTTGGTCGATCACCTGCAAAAAGCGAGCGACGGCTAAGTCTAGGAAATGGTAAAGAACATATCCAGGGTACAGCGCCTGATCGCGATGATCCAACAGCCGTTCTTTCACATGGCCGATAAACGGGTCATCTTCATCCATATAACTGATGATATGCCGCTCGGCGGCAAGCAGGCGAATGTTCGCCGTTCGGCCGGACGGACGGATGATAAACAACGATACAAAAAGGAATCCTTCGTACTCATCGACCAGTGGAATGTCTGTTCCACCTATAAGCCGTTTTCGGGCGAGCGGATGAATCGACAGCGAGGAGAGGAGCCGTTCCAAATCCGGCTTGGCGGCGGCGGTGAAATGAAGCCAGCACGACTGGCTGCCTGCCGGCGCATGGCGTTCGTATATTCCGCCAAGCGGCAAGCGGGGGGGCGGATGGATGGCCATACACGAGTCTCCTTTCTAACTGATGCGTTTATTCGTATTGTTTGCCGTTTGCCGAAAAACTACTCCTCGCCGGCCGCCGAAAAAACGGCCGGAACATCGGCGCAGCAACGCCGCCCCGTGCCCGCCGAAAGCCGCTTTTGTCCGCCGAATGGAACGATGCCTTAACAAAGCAGGAGCGTCCATCGGACGGCAGCATTCGAAAAAAAGGAGGACCATCCCTCCCTCTTGATCGGCAGGCGGTTGGGGCGCGACGGCCGCGCCCCCGTTTGCTTGGCCTCCGCTCAGCGCACCGCTTCCGGTTCCACATGGACGTGCGTCGCCCGAATGTTATGCCGGTTTCGCATCAAACGCTCGACTTCATCAGCGATTTCATGACTTTTTGCCACCGTCAAATGCGAGTCAACGCGGATCGTCACTTCCAGCACAATGTCGTTGCCTAACATGCGCGCTTTAATGTCAGCGACATCGCGCACGCCGCTCACCGCCGCGATTTCGTCTTTATAAACGGCGAGCTGCTGTTCATCAAAACCGTCGGTGAGCGTATGCGCCGTCTCCATAAACACCTCCCACGCCGTCTTGCCAATCATCGCCCCGATAACAAGCGCCGCCAGCGGATCAAGCCATGGCCACCCAAGCCGCGCGCCGGCGATGCCAATGGCGGCGCCAATGCTCACCAGCGCATCCGATAAATTGTCTTTCGCCACGGCCTCCAGCGCCATGCTGTTCGTCCGCCGCGCCAGCCGGCGATTGATTGCATAAACGCCAATCATAACGGCCGCCGAGGCGAGCGCAACCACAGCCGCTAAAACGTCAGGAGCCGCTGCCTTTTCCTTGCCGAACAGCGAGCGGATGCCGCTTGTGATCACGTCAATGCCAATGGACATCATCAAAAAAGCGGCCAACAGCGAGGAGATGTTCTCCGCCCGCGAATGTCCGTACGGGTGGTTGCAATCACGCGGTTTTTTAGCGATTTTCATGCCGATATAGACTGCCGAGGAAGCGATAATATCACTCAAATTATTCCAACCGTCCGCTTCCACCGCATCCGAGCCGAACACCGCCCCAGCCAACAGCTTGCCGGTCGAAAGGAGAAGATAGACGAAAATGCTCAGCAGTGCGCCCGCCTCGGCTCCTTGTTTTCGATCCACTTTCTTCACCAACCTAGCCATCTCATTCTTGCACGTATCAGTGTACCAGCTTGAAGCCGGTTGGGTCTACAGCAAGAAAATTTCCTTTTTTCATAAGAATAGGGACAAGCAAATTTTTTTGTCTAAAGGCAAAATCGAGCGCATTTGCGTATGATAAACCAAGTCGAAACAAAAAAAGGAGAGGAACAGATGTCTGCATATTTAGACTGGTTGGCGGACATGGGGATCGATGGCGCTCACCCAGGCGGTTTTGAGTTAACAAAACAAATCTTACGTAAACTTAAGATCGACCGTTCGACATCCGTGCTTGACGTCGGCTGCGGCACCGGACAGACGGCGGCTTATATCGCCGAACAGTACGGGGCCAACGTCACCGCCATCGACATCCACCCGACGATGATTGCCAAGGCGAAACAGCGTTTTGCCTCCAAGGCGGTCTCAGTCCGTTTGCATCGCGCCTCGGTCGAAGCGCTCCCGTTTCCCGCCGGGACGTTTGACCTTGCGCTTTCTGAATCGGTGCTTGCTTTCGTTTCATTGCCAAACGCGCTCGCCGAAATCCGCCGCGTGCTCAAAAACGATGGCCTATTCGTCGGCATCGAAGCATGCCATAAGCGGCTCACCGCCGCCGAGCAGCAGCGGATCGCCGCGTTCTACGGCTTCAAGCGGCTGATGACGCCCGGCGAATGGAAAAAAACGCTTGAACAAAACGGATTCCGCTGCCGCCATTTCTTTTACAAAACGGCGGCGGAGGCGGCGGGCGAAGGGGCGCCGGCCGTCATCGTCTTCCCGACGACGCCGGAGATGGCAAGCATGTGGCAGAAGCATCAGCAGCTGACAGCGCAATTTGCCGACCGGCTCGGGTACTGCGTGTTTTGGTGTGAGACATAGGGGCTGCAACAAACGAACACGGGTGCTGACTCAAAAGCCCCTTTTTGATGAAATGGAACCGAAAGTATGTAAAAAAGAGACCACCTCTGAAACCCTTGGTTTTACCGGGTTTTTCGTGGTGGTCTGTTTTTCCATGCTGCCCTAGATAGAAGCATTGCCGCTCTTTTGGGCCAGCCCCGTCTTTACACTTTTTTTACCGCTTGAAAATATTCTTCCATTGTCATGCCGCGCTCTTTCATCACGGCGGCGGCCTTCCGCCCGACATAGCGAAGATGCCACGGCTCATACTTGTAGCCGGTCACCGCTTCCTTCCCTTTCGGATAGCGGATGATAAACCCGTATTCGTGCGCGTGGGCAGCGACCCACTGTCCTTCTTTTGTCGCCCCGAACGCCTCGGTCAGCTGGCAGCCGATCGACCGGCTGCTAATGTCGACTGCAAGCCCTGTCTGGTGTTCGCTTTGTCCCGGGTGGGCGACGGCCTGGACGGCGTTTTTCTCCCCTTTTTGCCGCACCTCCTCCGCAAAAATCACCTTCTGCCGCTCATACGACCGGTAAGCGGACACCGCGACAAGCTCGATGCCATCGCGGCGGGCGGCGGCAAACATTTCTTCGAGCGCGGCGGCCGCCTCGGCCCGCATACGCCGCTTTTCTGCATTCGGGTCGGCAAACGAAAACGGCACGCGCGGCACAACCAAATCGGCCGGCTTGTAACCGGACGGAAGCGACTGCTCTTTATTGACGAGCACCAAAATGTTGTCCGGATTCATAATGACCTTTTGGCCGTTTCGCACCTCGATGACGTTCCAATATTTCGCTTCAAGCTGCAAATCCGGGTCAACCGGCCGGTTGAGTTCCTCTCGTTCATGAACGCTGGGCGGCGCCGTATGTTCCGCCGGCTGCCCGGGCGAGCCGGCCGCGCCGCCGTCACCGCTTCCTCCCGTTTGGCAGCCAACGAGCAACAGGCACATAAGCGCCGCCGTTTGCCAACGCTGATTCATTCATCTTCCCCTTTTCTGTTTCCCGGGGCGCACCGAACAGCCGCCGCATCATCAGCTGCTGCGAACCGCCGCTTCGAGCGCCACCTCGATCATTTCGTTAAACGTCGTTTGCCGTTCTTCGGCTGTCGTCTCCTCGCCGGTTAAAATATGGTCGCTGACCGTCAGCACCGACAGCGCCCGGCAGCCGAATTTGGCCGCCAACGTATAGAGCGCCGCCGTTTCCATCTCGACGGCCAATACGCCGTAGCGCGCCCACGTTTCCCAGTTTGGTTCGTCGTTGTAAAACATGTCGGCGGTAAAGACGTTGCCGACTTTGAGCGCCAATCCTTTTTCCATTCCAACGTCGTATGCCGTCCGCAGCAAGTGGAAATCCGCCGTCGGCGCATAATCGCGGCCGCGGAAAATGAGACGGTTCATGTTGGAATCGGTGGATGCGCCGATCGCCAAAATGACGTCACGCACGCGCACATCCGGTTGAATGGCGCCGCATGTTCCGACGCGGATGAGCGTCTTTACTCCATAGCTTTGGATCAATTCGTTGACATAAATCGAAATGGACGGCACTCCCATCCCCGTCCCTTGGACGGAGACGCGATGCCCTTTGTATGTCCCCGTAAATCCGAACATGCCGCGCACTTCATTGTAGCACACCGCCCCTTCCAAAAACGTCTCGGCAATGTATTTGGCGCGCAGCGGGTCGCCCGGCAGCAAAATGCGTTCGGCGATGTCCCCTTGTTTGGCTCCGATATGTACGCTCAAACTCGATTCCTCCTTATGACTTCGAACGGTTATGGTTCGGCCATGCCCTTGTTTATCATATCATATGTTTGCGGAAAATGGCAGTCTTGCCTCGAGTAGCTTGAGCGAAAGGCGGGCATACTATTCGTGCCCACACGGCGGGAAAGGAGGAAAGACGGTGAAAAAGAAACTTGAACAGGCGGTGGAGTACGCCAACAAAACGAATCCATCCTCAAAAGCGAACAACCAGCCGTCAACGTCCAAAAAAGAAAAAACAAAATTTTAAGGGAGAGCTGCTCTCCCTTTTTAAGACGTTTTCGAACGATAATCATCGCGATAGCGACGCGCAAGATACCTTTCGTTGATATACAGCACCTTTTTGTCTTTGCTGCGCGTATATTTTTTCTCGCGCCCGCGCCGCCTGGCGAGCAGCCAGCAGGCGAACAAATAAAGCGGCAGGACAAGCTGCGTTGTTCCGGCAAATACATACCAAAATCCATCGATGTCGGCCAAATCACGCAAGTAGACGCCGATGCCGCTCAGCCGATAATAGGCAACCGCAACGATGGCCGCAATGATGACGATATTGGCCGCATGGAGAACAGGAACGTTTCTCCAGCGAAACAAAACGCGCTCCACCTGCTCTTTGAGCCAAAGCGACGCGGCGATCGAGACGACGCACAGCAACAGCGCCAGCGCCAATGCGGCCATATTCCGTCCCCCTCCCAGTTCCCTTCAGTCTCCGCTCCGCCCGCCCGGCGCCGCCTGCAAACATTTTCCGTCGATGAACCGCCCTTTTGCCGCATACACTAACGACAATGACAGTTCAAGGAGGGAAAACGATGGGCAAAAAGCATCGCAACCGCATCAACGGGCAGAAAAAGAACAACCATATTCCAAAAGAGGCGTTGATCGCCGAAGACGCAGCGCACGCCAAGGAATACTCGGCCGCCGGCGGCCGGAAAAACGGCCCGGGCCATCACGACAATCCCGAATCGTAACAAACCCGGAGAAACCCTTGTGCCGCACAAGGGTTTCTATTTCGATCAGGGCTCCGACGGCTCGACTTCGTCCCACGCCAGTGTGACGACTTTCGTATAGTCTCCGCGCTCAATCTCCTCTTCCGTCGCCTTTTCGTTCAACACTTCATCATCGTCAATTCCCGGCGCTACCGTCGGCGTGTCGCGCCGTTGTCTTTGCTCTTCCATCTGATCCGCCCCCTTTCCTTTCTTATCCGTTCCCTAAACGGCCGGGCTTTATTCGATGTTATTGCTATTATACCATCCCCAATCGGTTGAAGGCGACTGTATTTTTGAATATTCCGTCAACAGACAAGCTGGCGTTCCACCCGTTTCCAGCCATCCGGGCAGAGGCGGTAGTACGTCTGTCCTTTCCGCCCTTCGTCGATCAAGACAATATCGCCGGTCCCCATAAACCGGATGCCGATTCGCCCGCTCACCGTGCTGCGCCGCCCGCTCGAATACGTTTACCGCTCATTTTTATACCGTCATCCCGTTCGCATTGCCGATGCTCGTTTGTTCTGCCGCCTTTCCGACCGCCTTTCCGTTTCAAGGTGCGAACGCCCGAGCGACGACGAGGCGGCGGCCGTTGCTATGATTCGGCAGAAAACGGCGGAGCATAACCTCAACAACATCACGCGCACAGCCGCCTATTTCACGTTTTTTGAACGCCACCCAGAAGTGCATTGGGCATTTTTGGCCCATCTCGTTTCGCGCAACGGCGGCTGGAACATGACCGACTTGCGCGGCAGCCTGCTCCTGTTGTTGCGGCCGGAAAAGACGATCGCACCCCTTTTTTTGTTTTTGGAACGGGCCAACGCCCTCATTTTTCACGATGCGTATCCGCAGCTGCTACTGTATGAAGAAAGCAAGCGGAGAAGACGGGCGCCGCCTTTACAGCCCCCGTCTTGAGGCAGCTTGGCCGGATCTCACCCATTCTTTTGACGATCGGCGCGACTGGTTCACCGACGACACGATCATGCGGGCGCTCGAGACGCTTCCGCTTCCGGCCTCAGGCGAGATGACCGACCGCTACGAGCGGCATTTGGCCATGATGAAAGCGGCCGCCATCGCGGCGGCCGAGTAATTGTAAAAACGACGACGGTTACTCGTCGTCGACATCAATCTCTTCGTCGATAATGCATTTTTCCAGCAAATAGTCAAACGTAATATCCGCGAGCTCTTCCAGTTCCTCCTGCGTCGGCACAAAGCCGCGGCGGATGAGCTGTTGGTAAAAAAATTCGGCGATCTCCTCCGTATCAATAATCACTTCAATCTCCTTCACTCCATCTCGCCCCCCTTTGTAATGTTGTATGTCGCCGCCTTCCGTTTTATGTCAAAAATCATGTTGTACTACTTTTTCCGCTTCCTTCATACCATATGTACCAATAAAACAAAAAAATACGGAGGCGGAACAAAATGGACAAGCTGACAATTGCAGATAAAATAATGGAAACAATTGTTAACAGAATGGCTGCGTTCGTCCTCTTCGCCGGCATTCCCTACTTTCTCTTTGTTCTTTGTCAGTTCCTATTATGGTAGTTTACAATCGTTTGCAACCGTTGAACAACCGTTTCCATCATTCGTTTGTATTGGTCATCGCCGAACCATTCATACAGCGCTTTGTAGTCATTGTACATATCAAGCAGGTCGTCAACCGACGGCCCACTCTTTTCGCCGGCGGGAGGCAGCGCGATCGAGGCCTTCATCGGCGCGGCGATCACGATATCTTGCACGAGCGTGACGGACGTTTCGTCCCCATCGGCCAGCGGAATCATATCTTCGAGATGGACTTCAATTTCCCAGCCGTCCGTCAGCCGTTTCAATTCATAAATCGTCTCTTCCCATCCTTCCCCATAATAGCGGTAAATTTCTGTCCGCACTCCAACGACTTTGAACAATTGGCCGCCATAATCGCGGACGCGGACAATTTCGCCAAGAAAAAACGGCAGCTCAATTTCAATTTCTTCGGCAATCCACAAATCGCCGGTAAATTCAGACAACAACACGAGCGTCTGCTCAGCAAACAGGCTATGGCCATGGTTGATTTCGTACAAAAACGTGCCGTCTACTTGCTGAATATCGGTGACGGTTCCGACTGTTCCGTACAATGTATTGACGACGATATCGCCGACAGAAAATTTCGGGCGTTTCGGCGCGCTCATTGGCATCTCCCACCCTTGTTGAACAAATGGTTAGTATAGTATATGCATGCATACAAGGGTGGACACCTTTGCCAGCGCGGAAAAACGATTGAAAGCGCTGTCAATATTCGGAGCAAAACCCTCTTCCATGTTATGCTTCGTGTAAAAACTGCTCCCATAGTTCATCAAAGAGAACCATGCTTTCCAAATAATCGCCATGCACCTCCAAATACCCGCTGAGCTCCTCGTAGTCGGCCGATCCTTTTGGAAAGCTGTGGTCATCGTACGCCCCGTTCGCAAACCGGACGATTGGATCTTCTTCACACCCGTGGCGGAAGCGCAATAAGTAACGATAAAACGATCTTGCCATGTTTCCCCATCCTCTTCCTTTCTCTTTGTTGCTATTATAATGAGCTTTTTTCTGTTTGTGAAGCTTTTTTTGCCGCTTGTATTGCCATCGTACGCGCCACGTTCGCGTTTCATGCCAACCATCGGGCCGCTGTTTCCATAAAATACCCGTCCTTCTAGAGGCCGTTTCCAATGACCGATCCCGGACTAGCCATATGAAAAAGGGCTGACCCAAAAGAGCGGTAATGCTCCTATCTGGGGCGACATAGAAAAATAGACCACCACGAAAAACCCGGTAAAACCGAGGATTTCAGAGGTGGTCTCTTTCACATACTTCGGTTACATTTCATCAAAAAGGGACTTTTGAGTCAGCCCCGTCAACCGTTACACCACCCCGGCGGGCGGTGCTGGGGCAAATTCAATTTCAAATCCGAGATCTTCAAGCATTTGATAATCGGCCGCCTTTTCCTGCCCGGCCGTCGTCAAATAGTCGCCGACAAAAATCGAGTTGGCGGCATACAGCCCGAGCGGCTGAAGGGAGCGCAAGTTCACTTCGCGTCCGCCGGCGATCCGGATTTCTTTCGTTGGATTCATATACCGGAACAGCGCCAACACTTTCAAGCAATAGCGCGGGTTTAGCTCGTTCGTGCCAGCCAGCGGCGTGCCGTCGATCGCATGCAAAAAGTTGACTGGAATGGAATCGGCGTCAAGCGCCCGCAAACTGCGCGCCATATCGACGACATCCCGCTTTGTTTCCTTCATGCCGACAATGACGCCGGAACACGGCGAAAGACCCGCTTCTTTCACCGTTTCCACCGTCCGCACCCGGTCGTCGTATGTATGGGACGTCGTAATGTTCGGGTGGTGCTGTTTTGACGTGTTAATATTATGGTTATAGCGGTCCACGCCCGCCTCCTTCAGCCGCGCCGCCTGCTCCGGCCTTAAAATCCCCAGGCAGGCGCACACTTTCAGCCCGAACCGCTCTTTAATTTCCTTGACCGCGGACACAACGGTGTCGATCTCCTTATCGCTCGGCCCGCGGCCGCTCGCCACAATGCAATACGTTCCGATGCGCAGCCGGTGCGCTTCTTCCGCTCCGCGGAGCAGCGTCTCCTTATCAACCATTTTGTACGTTTTCACGGGCGCCGTCGCTACGGCCGACTGGGAACAGTAGCCGCAATTTTCCGGACAGAGACCGGACTTAGCGTTAATGATCATATTCAGTTTTACCTTGTTGCCGTAGTACGCCGAGCGGATGCGGTACGCCCCTTGCAAAAGAAGGAGCAGCTCCTCGTCCGGACAATCCAATATCGCCAGCGCTTCCTCGTCGGTCAGTTCATGGCCGTCGAGCACTTGTTCAGCCAAATGAAGCCAATTTGCCATCGTTCCTCTCCCCTTTCCACATCATTACATTTATCGTAACGAATCGGGCGATTGATTGTCAACCTAAATTGATTTTAAGTTTACTTTTCAGACGAACGCCCGCCGATGAACCATCCGATGCAAAACAAGGCAAGCTTCCGTTTCGGACAGCCTGCCTTGCCGCCTTCAGCTTAGCGCGTCAATTTTTCGACGATGTCGCGGGCGATCCAGACGCCGCAAGCGCTCGCTTGGGCGAGGCCGCGCGTAATGCCGGCGCCGTCGCCGCCAACGTACAGCCCTGCAATTTCTGTTTCAAACCGGTCGTTTAGCTTCGGGCGCGCCGAATAAAACTTCGCCTCGACGCCATAAAAGAGCGTATGTTCCGACGCCAGCCCCGGGGTGACGTGATTGAGCGCTTCCGTCATCTCAATCAAGCTTTTCATCGTGTTGTACGGCAACACAAGGCCTAAATCGCCCGGCACCGCCTCTTTTAGCGTTGGTTCAATAAATCCTTCTTTAATCCGCTTTTCCGTCGACCGCCGTCCTTTTAAAATGTCGCCGTATTTTTGCACGATGATGCCGCCGTTTGACAACGCGTTCGCCAGCCGGGAAATTTCATGGGCATACTCGTTCGGCTTGTCAAACGGATCGGAAAATTTATGCGAGACAAGAAGGGCGAAGTTCGTGTTGTTGCTGCCAAGTTTCGGGTCTTTGTAGGCGTGTCCGTTGGCGAGCATAATGCCGGAATGGTTTTCGACGACGACATGCCCGGACGGATTGCTGCAAAACGTCCGCACTTGCGTCCCGACCGACGTATTGAAAATAAACTTCCCCTCATACAAATGCTCGTTGATTTCCTGCATGACGATGTTCGATGTCTCGACGCGCACCCCAATGTCCACTTGGTTGTTGATCAACCGCAAGCGGCGTTTGCGCAGCACTTTGCTCAGCCAAACCGAGCCGTCGCGCCCCGGGGCGATGACGACTTTTTCCGCCGTCAGCGTTTCGCCGTTTTTCAGCACTACTCCTTTGACAACATGGCCGCTTTCCGTCCGCTCCGTCAAAATATCGTCCACTTCCGTCTGAAAGCGCATCGCAATCCGCTCGCGCAAATACTCAAAAATGCTTTTTAAAATTTCTAAGTTTTGCTCCGTGCCCAAATGGCGGACATAGGCGCGCAGCAGCTTCAGCCCGGCGGCATACGCGCGCCGCTCAATCTCTTTCACTTTGTCAGTCATCGGGTCGGTGATCGATGTCGTCGCCCCATGTTTTAAGTTGATCTCATCCACATAACGGATGAGGTCAAGCACGGTTGAGGCAGGCAAATAATCGGTCATCCAACCGCCGAATTCGCTCGTGATGTTGAATTTGCCGTCCGAGTACGCTCCGGCCCCGCCGAACCCGTTCGTAATCGAACAGGCCGGCACGCAGCCGGCATAGTCTTTTTTACCGGCCGGCGGCGGGCATTTCTCAATTTTTTTCTGCAAAATCGGACAGTTTCGCCGGTATATATCATGCCCTTTATCAATCAAAAGCACGTTCGCTCCAGGCAGTTTCAGCGTCAGTTCGTAACAGGTGAAAATGCCAGCCGGCCCGGCGCCGACCACGATGACATCGTAATGGTTGTTCATTGCGCCATCCCCCACTTTTCGTATTCCACTTGGAAAGTATACGGAATACGAGGCGGTTCGTCAAGGTAAAATACGAACTTTTTTACCGTTTACACTTATAAATGTTCGAGATTTTAAAAGCGTTGTCGGCAAAAAGAAAAACTGGTATGGTAGGAAAGGAGCAGCTTCCCGCTTGTTTCCGTCGATCGAAGTGGGGAGCTCCGCGCCAAAGAGAATGAAGGAAAGGGGAGCAAACGGATGCGCTTTTTGGCCAAAAATTTCCTAAACGGCATGCTGACGATCGTGCCAATTTTACTCGCCGTCTATGTGTGCTACAAAGTGTTCACCGTTTTGGATGGGCTGCTTGGCCAATACGTCCGTCCGTATTTGGATGGCCGCTACATTCCCGGCCTAGGCCTATTGGCGACTGTCGCGCTGATTACCGTCTGCGGTTGGCTATCGACGCAATACGTGAGCGGCCGCCTCATTCGACTGATCGACCGGTTGCTTGAAAGCATTCCCTTCATGAAAACCGTTTATTCGGTCGCCAAAGATACGATCGCCTCTTTGATCGGGGAAAAACGGTCGTTTTCCAAAGTCGTGCTCGTCACGCTGCCAGAAAGCGGCTGGAAATGCCTCGGCTTCATGACAATGGATGATGTCGGCGCTTGGCACGATCCTCTCGCCGACTACGTCGCCGTCTATATCCCGCAGGCGTTTCAAGTCGCCGGGCTCACCCTGCTCGTCCCGAAAGAGCAAGTGGAAGTCGTCGACATCTCGCCGGAAGAGGCGATGAAATTCATCCTCTCCGGCGGAGTGGCGGCAAGAACGCAAAAACGGGGCTGACCCAAAACGCGAATGCGTTTTGGGATCAGCCCCCACTTTTTTGCCT
>ERZ1673754.46-NODE-46-length-19956-cov-34.216472_pt1 | contig 19956 bp, 20 predicted proteins | sample MGYA00580183_ERZ1673754 | MGnify/ENA primary metagenome ERZ1673754 (study PRJEB41219, sample SAMN04549621) | soil metagenome | isolation source: soil | place: USA: Wyoming, Fireholl Drive Yellowstone National Park | collected 2009-07-28 ...
AAAGGTGCTCTTTTTTCTATACCCTTTGGATTTTATTGGATAATCAACACGCCTGTTCCTCAAATAGTTTTTGTCCCTTTTTCTTCACATGAATAGGCTCAAAGTAAATCTTCTTGGTAAACGTGCCATCGCCGTTGTAGTAAACCTTTGTATTCTCAGTTCTTTCCTCTATGATTTCCCCTGGCTTGAGATCACGTTTCAGAGCTTCCGGCACCTTTGGCGGCCCCTCTTTTGGCGCCACACGGTCAACCCCTGATCGGATCGTTTCGGCAAGCCCCTTTGTCGGGACGCTTGGCATCACTAAAGCCCATACGATCATCCAAACCAACCATCGTCGCAAACGAATGTTTCTCATATGCTCTCCTTCCCGATTTCCATTACTTTTACAATCAAATTGTATCTTTCCTGCTCCCTGCCATCCATCATTTTCGACAGACAAAGTTCGACATGGCTTTGGGCTGGAACGTCTATAATCCTAATAATGAATGTTGAGATGTTTCCCTTTTTTATTTATTTGAGAACGAGCATAGAAGAAGAGGTAGGCTTTTGAAACGACCCTTTGCAAAACCGTTACAAGGAATTCATGCCCATTTCACATCATGCTTGTGCAATGAAAAAGCAATACCGCCTAACCAAAAGAAAAAACCCCAAACGGTCATGGATGCCTCCCGTTTGGGGTTCGCTCAAGAGTAGAGCACGATCATCGCGATGAAAAAGTACGCCGCGTTGGCGATTTCCAGCATGCCAAGTTTCATGATCGGCAGCGACTTGCCATATAAATAGACGGCGCGGATGACGCTCGGTGCATAGGCCAAGACGGCGAACGGCTCGCCGATGGCGATGAGGCCGACGATCAACAGGGCGTGGTAGCCCCATGACAGCCATTTGTACCGCTCATTTTTCTTTTCGCGAATCATCGTTTTTACGTAAAACGTGCTGCCGATGAAAAAGAGGAAGGAAAACAGGGCGAGTTCAAACGCTTCGATCGTCAACTCCCCGCGTCCGGCGTAAAAGGCGGCGAGGCCGCCGATGCAAAACGCCGCGATGGCCGCAACATCATTCCAGAAAGCGCGCTCGTTCTTTTTCTTGCTGTAGTAGATGTTTACTAGGAAAAACGGAATCATCGCCAAGCCAAAGAGAACAAGAGCCGGCCGCTGCCAAAGGGAAACGGCCAGGGCCGGCGCGGCGATGGCGCCATAGCGGGCGGCGGCGGGCACGTACGGCTCTTTCCGCTTCGTTTTCACCGCCATCAAGAGCGGATACGTCGCCAAATAGAGCGCAAGCCAGGCGACAAAGAGCGGCGCGTGAATCCACGAAAGCCCACCGGCGTACGCCCCGAGCCAAAACGGGATGATGAGCATCGCCCAGGCGCCGTGTTGTTTTGGCATCACCCATTTGCTTTTGTTCGCCATCCGTCTCATCCTCCGCTTACCGGTGGAATAAAGGCGACCGTGTCGCCGGCGTGAAGCGGCGCTTCGTCGAGGACATACTCCTCGTTGACCGCTGTCATGACGCGCCCGAGCGAGATGCCGTAGCGCTCTTCCACTTCGTCTTTCAGTTGTTTCACCGTTTCCGGAACATTCGGCCACATCACTTCCCGCTCGCCGATTTGCTCGCCCAAATGGGCGAAAAACAATAGACGGATCATTCCTCTTTCACCTCCGGTTTTCCGGACGGATACGCCGTTGTTTCAAGCTGGTCGCCCACCCAGGCGCTTCCGTCCTCCCATTGCTCTTTTTTCCAAATCGGCACGATTTGCTTGATCCGCTCAATGGCATAGCGGTTCGCCTCATACGCTTCGGCGCGGTGCGGCGAGGAAACCGCGATGACGACGGCGATGTCGCCGATCTTAAGCCGCCCGATCCGGTGGGTGATGGCGGTTTTCGCCCCTGGCCATTTCTCCGCAATTTCCGCCCCGATTTGCGCGAGCATTTTCTCGGCCATCGACACGTACGCCTCATATTGCAAAAAGAGCGTCCTCTTGCCGTTCGTCCATTCACGCACCGTGCCGGCAAAGACAGCGACCGCCCCCGCTTCCGGGCGCATCACTTTTTTCATCACATCCTCGACCGAAATCGGTTCAGACGTGATGGCAAACAACGATTCCGTCATGTCCCTCTTCTCACCTCGTTCATGAGCCATGGAATATATTCGTCATCATCGGCCAGCGAAAACACCGGGTGCGCTAGCGGCCCTTCGAGCGGCTCCCAGGCGATGACGGCGCGGATGTTGGCGAGGTGCTGAAGCGACGCCCAATCTTCCCAAGTGCGGACGAGCACGACTTTCGGGTGCCGCTCTTGTTTGTAGCCTTCGACCAGCACGAGATCGAGCCGAAGCGGCGCATAAAGCGCCAACACATCATCCAACCGCCACAACGGGCGGCGGAGATGAAGCTGCAAAAGCCCGTCCCCTTCCACCGCCGTTGCCATCGCCCCGGCCCGCTCATGGCGGACGGAATCGACGCCTTCCGGCCGCGCGGGCTCGCCGCCATGGCCGTGATGCTTCACCGTCCCGACGCGCCATCCTTCCCGGACAGCGGCCGCCACCCATTTTTCGACGAGCGTCGTTTTGCCGCTATGTTTATAGCCGACGACTTGCCAGACGTTCATTCGCTTGACCCCTCATCGTCATCCAAAAGCCACACTTCCACCTCATCGCCAACCGCAAACCCTCTCGTTCCGCCCGGCAGCACCATCAAGGCGTTCGCAAAGGCAAGCGAGGTGACGATGTTCGACTTGTCCATGCCGACCGGCTTCACGACAAGCCGACCGTCAACCGCCTCGACCCGGCTGCGCACGAAGCGGGTGAACGGGTTCGGCTTCGGAAAATCGGCGCCGAGCGTGGCCTTCACTTTTTTCAAATACGGCTTGGGGGAAAACAAGCGCGTCCGCACGACCGGGCGGACAAACAGTTCATAGCCGACGTAGCACGCTGACGGGTTTCCGGATAGACCGAACAGCAGCTTGCCATCAATCTCGGCGACGGTCGTCACGCTCCCCGGGCGCATGGCGATTTTGTTAAACAACACGTTCGCTCCGAGCCGCTTGTAAATGGCGGGCAAATAATCGAAATCCCCGACCGAGACGCCGCCGGTCGTAATGAGCATGTCCACTTGATCGAGCGCCTGGCGCACAGCGTGAAAACACGCATCGAGGTCGTCGGCGAGCTGGCCGAAATAAATCGGCTCGGCGCCGCTTTTGAACACCTGAGCCTCGATCATGTAGGCGTTGCTGTTGCGGATTTTTCCCGGCACAAGCGGTTCAGAGACGTCGAGCAGTTCGCTTCCAGTCGCAAAAATGCCAATCTGCGGCTTTTTCGCCACCTTCACTTCGGCGTAGCCGAACGTCGCCAAGAGCGCCGCCACCCCGGGATTGATGCGCGTTCCTTTTTCGACAAGCGGCTGCCCTTTTTTCGCATCTTCCCCTTGAAACGAAATGTTGTCGCCAGGGCGGAACGGGCGTTTAATGGCCATATACGTTTTTCCATCCCGCTCGTACTGTTTGGCGAGCTCCAACATGACGACCGCATCGCATCCTTGGGGAATTTGCGCCCCGGTCATCAAGCGCACCGCTTGAAACGGGCCGACGGGCTGCTTCGCCACTTGCCCGGCGCCGATCGTTTCAATGACTTCAAACTCGACCGGATGGTCAAGTCCCGCTCCTTCCGAGTCGGCGGCGCGAATGGCAAATCCGTCATACGGCGAGCGGTCAAATGGCGGCACATCATGGTCAGCGCGCAAATCTTCGGCCAAATAGCGGCCATACGACTGCCTTAGCGGCACGATCTCCTCTTCTCCTCTCCCAGCGTAACGCATCACCCGGGCGATGGCTTCCGCTACGGGAATGGGAGTTCGTCTTTCGACCAACGGTGTTCTCCCCTTTCTTTCCCTCATTCACTTCACTAAGCCCATTTTATCGTTTTATCACAATGATTTCCAATCTTGCAGCTGCTTAATGGTTTTGGCCAATTTTTCATCAACGACGCTGGCATCATCAATATGCTGCAAAATCATCTTTTTCTTCCTCCCAGCGGCTTGCCTTGGCCAGCAGCCACATGCTGACTCCCCCTCTTTTTTCGGCAGTTCACATCTTCTATGCAGCGCATTCACAATTTATATCGTCCGTTTTATTGTACAGGAAAGAAGGGAGCCACTGTTGTGATGTTGATCACATTTCCTTGTTGTCTACTTTTTTCGTTTGTGTGAGATGTGTCACAACGTTGACGTCCAAAACAAGGTATGCTGAAGCTGTAACGATTTGGTGATGGAGGGATCCGAAATGGAACAGCGGTTTACCGAACAATCGTTGATCGGCGATATTGTCACTCAATTTCCGAAAGCAGCGGATTTGTTTAAAGCGCGGCGCATTGATTTTTGCTGCGGCGGGCAGCGCCCGTTAAAAGAAGCCATCGAAGAGCGCGGACTCGATGGCGAAGCGCTCCTTCGCGAGCTGAACACCCTTTACGCGGAGGCGCAAAACAAGCCGACCGGAAACTGGAACGAAGCGCCGCTAGCCGACTTGGTCGAGCATATCATCAACACGCACCACCGCTATTTGAACGAGGAGCTGCCGCAGCTCAGCCCGTATGTCACGAAAGTGTTGCGCGTGCACGGCATGCACCATCCGCATCTGTCCCGCGTGCATAAATTGTTTCATGAGTTAAAAACGGAGCTTGAGCAACATCTCATTAAAGAGGAAACGGGCGCATTCCCGCTCATTTTGCAATTTGCCGACAACCCATCGCCGGAAAACCGGGAGGCGGTCGAGCAGGCCGTTCGCGAACTCGTCCATGAGCATGACGCAGCCGGCGATTTGATGAAAGAAATTCGTGAAATCACAAACGACTTCACCCCGCCGGAAGACGCGTGCGGCACGTACCGGCTCGTCTACAACCGACTCGCGGCGCTCGAAGACGATTTGTTTACCCACATCCATTTGGAAAACAACATCCTCTTCCCGCGCGTGTTGGCGGCGGTGAAGGCATAAGCAGACGAAGCCATTCCCCCATTTCTAAGGTAAAGGCAGGCGCATCGAGCGATAAAAAGCAGGGCTGCTTCTTTGACGAAAAGAGCAGCCCCGTTTCTTTGTTATCCCCCAATATACGACATTTCAATTTTCGGCCGTTGTTTCGCCGTCTCTGCCGTCCGTTCTTCCGAATAGCGGTCTGTCCGCTCGCTCCAAATGGCGGCGATCAGCGCCTTCAGCTCTTCTTTCCCCGCGCCGGCGCGCAGTTTGTCTTTCAACGACACGCCCTCAGAAGCAAACAAACACGTGTACAGCTTGCCATCGGCGGAAATGCGCGCCCGTGTGCAGCTTCGACAAAACGTTTCCGTCACGGAGGCGATAAAGCCGACTTCCACGTCCGTGCCCACGTAGCGGTAGCGGCTCGCCACCTCGCCGAAGTACTCGTGTTCGATCGGCTCGAGCGGGTGCATGGCGTTGATTTGCTCATACATCTCTTTTTTCGTCACGACATGGGAGTAATCCCAGCCGTTCGTCGTGCCGACATCCATAAATTCAATAAAGCGGAGCGGGATGCCCAAGTCTTTAAAGTAAGCTGCCATTGGCACGATTTGCGAGTCGTTCCACCCTTTTTTGACGACCATGTTCACTTTTACTCCAAGCCCCGCCTCGCGCGCCGCTTCAATGCCTTTCAACACCGGAGCAGAGCCGATGCCAATGCCGTTCATTTTTCGGAAAATGTCATCATCCAACGCATCCAAACTGACGTTGACGCGCTTCAACCCGGCCGCTTTCAGCCGTTTCGCCCATTTCACCAAATGGATGCCGTTTGTCGTAAGGGCAACGTCCCGCAAGCCGGGAATCATGGACAACCGCTCAATGAGCGCATCGAGGTCGCGCCGAAGCAACGGCTCGCCGCCGGTCAGGCGGATTTTTTCAACGCCAAGCTCGACAAAACATTCCACTAAAAGCGCCATTTCCTCAACCGTCAACAGCTGGTCTTCCGCCAAAAAGCGAAAATTCGGCCCGAACACTTCCGCAGGCATGCAGTAGACGCAGCGAAAATTGCATTGGTCGATGACCGACAGCCGCAAATCACGAAGCGGGCGGGCGAGGCGGTCGGTGATCTTCACCCGGTCGCGCTCTTCCATGTCGCTCCCTCCTTTCCCTTTCATGGGCCGCGTGATGTTCCAACGGCCTGCTCCTTATCGCTGCCAACGGCCTAGTTTCGCCGCACAGGACAATAAACTAAATGACAATCCAATCGTGACCGCCACCCATGCCCACGCTAACCCCATCCGCCCCGATTCCATGGCCATGTAGACGGCGGTCGGGATCGTTTGCGTTTTGCCTGGGATGTTGCCGGCAAACATGAGCGTTGCACCGAACTCCCCGAGGCTGCGGGCAAACGACAGCACCGCTCCGGACAACAAAGCGTTTCTAGCCAGCGGCAGCGAAATATGCCAAAACACTTGGCGCTCGTTCGCCCCGTCGATGCGCGCCGCTCCTTCAATGGCGGGGTCGACGGCCTCCAGCCCCGCTTTGGCCGCCTGATACATGAGCGGAAACGACACAACAACCGCCGCCATCACCGCCGCGCCGGGTGTAAACAGCACCGTTGTGTGAAACCACGTTTCCATCAACTGTCCGATCGGGCTATGCCGCCCAAACAGCACAACAAGCAAAAAACCGACAACCGACGGCGGCAGCACCAACGGCAGCATAAATACCGTCTCCACCACTGTCTTGCCGCGAAACCGGCGGCGCGCCATCCACCTTGCTGCCGCTGTTCCAAGGATTGCGACGATTAGGCCGGCGAGAAGCGATACGTTTATCGATAACCATACCGGTGACCAAAACTCTTCCATCGACGAACCTCTCTCTGTTCCGTCTCCCTTTTACCATACGAAAACAAACAGTAGAATGCTGTGATGCTACTCACATTGTAACATAGAAAAAGGAAAAACCAATTTAGAAAAAATTGTGACGCCTCGCACAAAAAAACAGTAACCGGTGATTTTTTTCACTCTCTCCCGCTGTGATGATTTTTACAATAGAAATAGCTGAATGAATGGAGGTGCTATCGATGGAAGCTGCAGTGAATGGATATTTTCCCCATTTACGTTCTTTGTTGCAATCGTCGAAAAAAGTGATTCCACTTCGCAAGCACTCCTTTTTGTTCCAAGAAGGGATGCCGGCCAATGAGCTGTATTTGATTCTTTCCGGTAAAGTGCAAGTAAGCAAAATTGGCCCGGACGGAAAAGAAATGTGTTTCCGCATTTGTGGAAGCGGGGAAATTGTCGGCGAGCTGACGCTGTTTACGAACGACCCGCGCTATTTATTGACCGCCAAAGTGATTGAACCGGGCGAGGCAGCGGTGATGAATAAAAACGAACTCGAAGAGCAGTTGCTGATCAATCCCACCCTTACCCTTGAATATATGCGCTGGATGAGCAAGCATGCCCGGCGGACGCAGACGAAGTTTCGCGACTTGATGATGAACGGCAAAAAAGGGGCGCTCTATTCGACGCTCATTCGCCTATGCAACAGCTATGGCGTCCCGCTTGAAGATGGGAGTATTTTCATTGATGTGACGTTAAAAAACCAAGACTTAGCCAACTTTTGCGGCACGACACGCGAGAGCGTCAATCGGATGCTCAATGCGTTAAAGCAAGATGGAATTATTTCCATGAAGCGGGGGAGAATCACCGTCCACGACTTGAACTATTTAAAAATGGAAATCCAATGCGAGGACTGCCCACCAGATATTTGCTGCATTGAATGAAATTTAGCGGGCTGTCATAAAGGAGTTGCCAAGCAACTCTTTTATGGACAGCCCCCGCTCTTTCACTAAATTTTTTTCGCCCGCATCCGGCGATAGACGACGTAATGCCGGTTTAAATACGTCACCGGGACGCTCCATACATGCACGAGGCGGGTGAACGGCCAAACGCCGAATAACAGCAAGGCGGAGAGAATGTCAACTACCCCCACTTAGCTAACGCTTGAAGTGGGGGCTTGCAACTCCCCAGAAGTGCAAACGGACTTCGTCCTCCTTCCTTGACTTGGGGTTGCATCAGGGGGCAGGTTGACGACTACCCAACGACGCAGGTCATGCCTGCATCGTTACCGATTCTCTCGGTGTGTCTGTTGGCAGTACTTGGCTTCCACACACAACAGACGGACCTACGCTCGATGTTTTACGGTTACAACGTTTCCTGTAACCAACTCCATACATCGAGTAGCCGTGATTGGAGTGCCTTTATTGAACGGTTTTCTCCACGCCTTTATTCTATCATACACAAAAGAAAGGGGGAACGCGCATTCCTCTCCCACTTACTCCCTTTGGTCGTTGAAGTGGGAGTCTCCTGCGCGAAATAGGATGAAGCCAATCTCGATTATCGGGGTGCCGATGGATTTAGGGCAGACGCGCCGCGGCGTCGACATGGGGCCGAGCGCGATGCGTTACGCTGGAGTCATTGAACGGCTTGAACGCCTTCATTACCATATTGAAGATTTAGGAGACATTCCGATCGGCAAGGCGGAGCGGTTGTCCGAGCAAGGGGATCCGCGGTTGCGCAATTTGAAAGCGGTTGCGGAGGCGAATGAACAGCTGGCTGCCGCCGTCGATGAGGTCGTTCAACGCGGGCGCTTTCCGCTTGTGCTGGGCGGCGACCATAGCATCGCCATTGGCACGCTCACCGGGGTGGCGAAACATTATGAGCGGCTTGGGGTTATTTGGTATGATGCGCACGGTGATGTCAATACGGAGGAGACGTCGCCCTCTGGAAACATTCATGGCATGCCGCTGGCGGCAAGCCTTGGCTTTGGCCATCCGGCGCTGACGGGAATCGGTGGATACAGCCCGAAGATCAAACCAGAACATGTCGTATTGATTGGAGTCCGTTCGCTCGATGAGGGAGAGAAGCGGTTTATTCGCGAAAAAGGAATCAAAATCTATACGATGCATGAGGTTGACCGCCTTGGGATGACGAAAGTGATGGAAGAGACGATCGCGTATTTGAAAGAGCGAACGGATGGCGTCCATTTGTCGCTTGACTTGGATGCGCTTGATCCGAGCGATGCGCCGGGTGTTGGGACGCCGGTGATCGGTGGGCTGACGTACCGGGAAAGCCATTTGGCGATGGAAATGTTGGCGGAAGCGCAAATCATCACTTCTGCCGAATTTGTCGAGGTGAACCCCATTTTGGATGAACGGAACAAGACCGCCTCGGTTGCTGTGGGGCTGATGGGTTCATTGTTTGGAGAGAAGCTGATTTAGCACGCTGGTCCGACAGCGGAAGCAGCGAATCGTTGTTGTTGAAGGCAATGGTGGAAGGGGGAACGCCATATTAGGTTTGCCCCCCTTCTTTTTTTCGTTCTATGGTACAATAAATATGTTGTGTGAAACTTTTCCCGGTGGAGTGCCGTAATACACGGTGAGCCGTAAGGGCGGGGGTATTGGATTGTATGGATTTGTTCATTAAAAAACGAATTAAGGCGATCCGAAAAGGCGACCAAAATGCGTACGCTGATCTTGTCGACTTGTATAAAGATAAAATTTACCGCCTTTGTTATCGAATGCTCGGCAACCGGCACGAGGCGGAAGATGCGGCACAAGAGGCGTTCATCCGCGCTTATGTCCATATTGATACGTACAACCCGGAAATGAAATTTTCCACATGGCTGTACCGGATTGCGACGAATTTAACGATCGATAAGCTGCGGAAACGGAAGCCTGATGTGTATTTGGATGAAGAACTAAACGGTACGGACGGATTGACGATGCAGGCGCAGCTTCCTTCACGCGAAGCGTCCCCTGAAGAGGCGGTCGAAAGCTTGGAACTGCAGGAGACGGTTCAACGGGCGATTGATCAGCTGCCGGAAAAATACCGGAGCGTGATCGTGCTGAAGTATATTGAGGATCTGTCGTTGCAAGAGATTAGCGAGATTTTAGAGTTGCCAGTCGGCACAGTGAAAACAAGGCTGCATCGCGGGCGTGAAGCGCTGCGCAGACAACTTGGCCATCTATAAGAGGGTGAGAAACGATGGAATGTCCGAAGGAAATCGTATCGCTGATGCATAGCTACTTTGACGGCGACATTCATCCGGACGAGGAACGGCAGTTGACAGAACATTTGCGGTCATGCGCCGCTTGTGCTGCCCATTTTTATGAACTAAACAAAACGATCGCTTTTCTGCAATGCGCCTCTCATATTACAGTGCCGTCCTCGTTCACGGCAACCGTGATGGGAGCCATGCCGAAAGAGAAAAAGGCTGCGCGGCTGCGCCGCTGGCTGCATGCGCATCCCATACTGACGGCTGCCTCCCTGTTTTGTCTGCTCACAGTCGGCAGTTTTGCCTCCTCATGGAATGAAAGAGGAGCATTTTCCGTTTCGGCTGATGAACATGTCATCATCCGCGATCATACAGTGATCGTGCCGGAAGGGCAAACGGTTAAAGGGGATATTACAGTGCGCAATGGATCGATTCGGATTGAAGGAACGGTCGATGGGGATGTGACGGTGATCCACGGGAAGAAATATATGGCGTCTGCTGGACAAGTAACCGGGGAAGTAGAAGAAATTAATCAAGTGTTTGAATGGATTTGGTATAATATTAAAGAGAGGGTTCACCATGCGCTCCAATCCCTTGAATGATGGCAGCCATCGTCCGATGGCTTTTTCCATGACCATCGGAAGGTTGGAATTAGAGATAAAGGAAGTGTGAAGATGTCCTTCGAAGAGCTCCCCATCGTGTCGTATTTGTTGAAAGTGGTCGATATTCTTGTTGTTTGGTACGTCATTTATAAATTGATTATGATGATTCGCGGGACGAAGGCCATTCAGTTGTTAAAAGGCATTTTTTTAATTATTCTAGTCCGCTTTGTGAGCAATTACCTCGGATTGACGACGCTGCAATGGCTGATGGATCAGGCGATCATTTGGGGATTTCTCGCGATCATCATTATTTTTCAGCCGGAATTGCGGCGCGCCCTCGAGCAGCTTGGCCGTGGACGGCTGTTTACACGCAGCACAGTCAATGAAGACGAGGAACGGCTGCAGATGGTGGAAGCCATCGTCAAAGCCACGGAGTATATGGCGAAGCGGCGCATCGGGGCGCTCATTTCGATCGAGCGGGAAACCGGAATGGGTGATTATGTGGAAACGGGGATTACGCTTAACGCACATGTATCGCCGGAGCTGCTCATTAATATTTTCATTCCGAACACCCCGCTTCATGACGGAGCGGTGATTATTCAAAAAAATCAAATCGCTGCGGCCGCTTGTTATTTGCCGCTATCGGAGAGTCCGTTCATTTCAAAGGAACTCGGGACGCGCCATCGGGCGGCGCTCGGCATCAGCGAAGTGACGGACAGCGTCACCGTTGTCGTGTCGGAAGAGACAGGAGCAGTATCGTTGACGAAAAACGGCGAGCTGTACCGCGATTTAACGATCGATGAGTTTCGGGAGCTGTTAACGGGGGAACTTGCTCCTGCGACGAAGGCGTCCGCTTCTTCCCGTTGGCAGTGGAGGGGGAAGAAACATGGATAAGTTGATGGACCATCCTTGGTTTATTCGTGTCGTCTCTTTATTGCTGGCGATTATGCTGTATATGTCGGCCAATGTCGGGGCGAAAACAGGGGAAACGCGCAATACGTTTGGCCAGGAGGATACGGAAACGTTAGTCGACATCCCGGTTGTCGCTTATTATGATGAAGAAAACTTGGTTGTGTCCGGCGTGCCGAAATATGTGAACGTCACGCTCCAAGGCCCGGCAAGCATCGTCAAACCGACGGCTTTGCAGCGAAATTTCGAGGTGTACGTCGATTTAACCGATTTGCCGTTAGGAACATACACGGTGCCGATCAAATACAAGGACATCTCGGAAAAGCTGAAGGTGAATATCCAGCCGGCTTCAGTGAAAGTGACGATCCGTGAAAAAGTATCGAAACGCTTTTCGGTCGGCGTCGAATTTTTCAATCGAAACAAAATGCCGGATGGCTATTCCGTTGGAGAACCGACTGTGAAACCAGATGCTGTGACGATTACCGGGGCGAAGGAACTAATCGACGAGATTGCGTTTGTCAAAGCCATCGTCGACTTAGATGGGGCGACGGAAACGCTGACGAGAGAAGCGCGCGTTCGGGTGTACGATCGACGGGGAAATGAGTTGGATATTGAGCCAGAGCCATCGTCGGTGGAAGTAACCGTGCCGGTGAAAAGCCCGAGCAAGACGGTGCCGGTTCAAGTGCGAACAACTGGGGAGTTGCCGGATGGTGTGCATCTGGTCAGCATCACGCCGGAGCCGGATCGAGTGACGATTTATGGACCGAAGGAAGTGTTGAACCATATTGACAAGCTGGAAGGATTGACCGTTGATTTGGACGATATTACGGATGATTCGACGGTAGAGCTCAACGTTCCGCTCCCTGATGGGGCAAAAAGCGTCAATCCAGACAAAATCAAGGTGCATATTGATGTAGAAAAAGATGTCACACAAACGTGGAAAGACGTGCCGATCGCTGTCGTCGGCTTGCCGGATTCATACAAAGCTGAATTTGTCAAACCGCTTGAAGGCAAAATTACGATCCGCCTTGTCGGTCCGCCCGATGCCGTCCGTGGGTTGACAAAAGACGATATTCATTTGTATGTCGATGTGAGTGGACTTGACACTGGTGAACATCAAGTTCCTATTCAATGGAACCACCCTGAACAAGTCCAATGGCAGCCGTCATCAGAAACGGCGATGGTTCACATTAGCGAAAAAGCAGTTGCACAATAAATTGTACAAGTAAGGAGAGAGTGACCGAATGGGCAAATATTTTGGCACTGATGGTGTACGTGGAGTCGCAAATCGTGAATTGACGCCAGAGTTGGCGTTTCAAATCGGCCGCTGCGGCGGATATGTGCTGACGAAAAGCGTTGAGCGCCCGAAAGTGCTGATCGGGCGCGACACCCGCATTTCCGGCCATATGCTGGAAGGCGCCCTGGTCGCCGGGCTTTTGTCGATCGGGGTCGAGGTGATGCGCCTTGGCGTCATTTCCACCCCGGGCGTCGCCTATTTGACGAAGGCGCTCGGAGCGCAGGCCGGCATTATGATTTCCGCCTCGCACAACCCGGTGCAAGATAACGGCATTAAATTTTTCGGTCCGGACGGGTTCAAGCTGTCGGATGAGCAGGAAGCCGAAATTGAAGCACTCATCGACAATGGGAAGGATATGCTGCCGCGGCCGATCGGGGCTGGACTTGGGCAAGTAAACGACTATTTCGAAGGCGGGCAAAAGTACTTGCAGTATTTAAAACAAACGATTGATGAAGAAGATTTTTCCGGGATGAAAATCGCCCTCGACTGCGCGCACGGGGCGACGTCATCGCTGGCGACGTACTTATTTGCCGATTTGGATGCGGATGTCGTGACGATGGGGGCGTCGCCCAATGGGCTCAACATTAACGAAGGGGTCGGGTCCACCCATCCGGAAGCGCTCGCCGCATTTGTCAAAGAAAAAGGAGCGGATGTCGGGCTCGCCTTTGACGGCGACGGCGACCGTCTCATTGCCGTCGATGAGAACGGCAACATCGTCGATGGCGACCAAATTATGTACATTTGCGCCAAATATTTAAAAGAAACCGGCCGCCTCAAGCACCAAACCGTCGTCTCAACCGTCATGAGCAACCTTGGGTTTTACAAGGCGCTTGAGGCGCAGGGAATCAAAAGTGTACAAACGGCGGTCGGCGACCGCTATGTCGTCGAGGAAATGAAGAAGAACGGCTATAATCTCGGCGGCGAGCAGTCCGGACATATCATCTTCCTTGACTACAACACGACGGGGGACGGAATGTTGACGGCGCTCCAGCTTGTCAACATCATGAAAATCAAAGGCAAGCCGCTTTCCGAATTGGCGGGGGAAATGAAAAAATACCCGCAGCTGCTTGTGAACGTCCGGGTGGCCGATAAGGAAAAAGCAATGGAAAACGAACAAGTGAAAAAAGTGATCCAGGAAGTGGAGGCAGAGATGAACGGCAACGGCCGCGTTCTTGTCCGCCCATCGGGGACTGAGCCGCTTGTGCGCATTATGGCGGAGGCCTCGACCGAAGAAGCGTGCCGCGCCTACGTGGAGCGGATCGCCGATGTCGTCCGCCGTGAAATGGGGACGGAATAATCGACCGTCTGGACAACCACCCTATGCATAAACGGAACGTTCGCTTCCGTTTATGCATAGGTTATTTTATAAAGGGATGGATAGATGATAGTTGACGCCGCTGGGAATGTCCTGTAATATTAACGTTGTTGCCTTTTTTTGAAAGGAGGCGATGGCAGGGCGGAACAAGGAGATCAGGAACAGCAGTTGTTCCAGCGGATGGAACGTTTCAAAAAGAAAAACCGGTTGGTTGTTGCAATCGTTTTGACGACAAAAGCGCCTGGACTAAGCGTTGGACGGAAGAACGCTTAGTTGACGAGGAGGAGGTTTATCGAGGTTTTCGGCGGATGCCTCCCGGCTGGGGCGATGACAGCCGCAAGTCCTCTCTTAAAACAAAGGGGCGACCCTTTGCACAAAGGGGAGGATGTCATCGCGCAAATCGAAAGGGGAGTCTGCCGCATTGACGGTGAGGCCCCGTTGTTCTTTGACAACTGAACATGGAAGGATCTCATTAGCGGCAGCCTCCAAGATGAAAAGGAGGAACATTTGCCATGTGCGGCATTGTTGGCTATATCGGTTATCAAGATGTGAAGGAAATTTTATTGCGCGGATTGGAAAAACTCGAGTATCGCGGCTACGATTCGGCGGGGATCGCTGTGTTGAACGAAAGCGGCGTGCATGTGTTTAAGGAAAAAGGACGGATCGCTGATTTGCGCCGCATCGTCGACCCGAACGTCAACGCGACGGTCGGCATTGGCCATACACGCTGGGCGACACACGGGGCGCCAAGCCGAGTGAACGCCCACCCGCATCAAAGCGCCTCAGGCCGTTTTACGCTCGTGCATAACGGTGTCATTGAAAACTATGAAATGGTCAAGCGCGATTATTTAGCCGATGTTGCGTTTCAAAGCGACACGGACACGGAAGTCATCGTCCAGCTCGTGGAAAAATTCGTCCGTGACGGGCTGACAACGGAAGAAGCGTTCCGAAAAACGCTCTCGCTGTTAAAAGGATCGTACGCCATCGCCATGATCGATGCACAAGACGAAAACACCATCTATGCGGCCAAAAACAAAAGCCCGCTTCTTGTCGGATTGGGTGATGGATTTAACGTCGTGGCGAGCGATGCGATGGCGATGCTCCAAGTGACGAATCAATTCGTCGAACTGATGGATGGGGAACTCGTCATCGTCACGAGCGAGAACGTCACGATTCAAACGCTAAACGGTGAAACAGTCAAACGGAAGCCATTTACGGCTGAGCTCGATGCGAGCGACATTGAAAAAGGGACGTATCCGCATTACATGCTGAAAGAAATTGATGAGCAGCCGTTCGTCATCCGCCGCATCATTCAAAAATACCAAGATGACAACGGTGAATTGGCCATTGACAAAGCGATCATCAATGAGGTGCTGAACGCCGACCGCCTGTACATTGTCGCGTGCGGAACGAGCTACCACGCAGGTCTCGTCGGCAAGCAGTTGATCGAATCGTGGGCGAAAATTCCGGTGGAAGTGCATATCGCCAGCGAATTTTCGTACAACATGCCGCTGTTGTCGGAAAAGCCGCTCTTCATCTTTATCTCGCAAAGCGGCGAAACGGCCGACAGCCGCGCCGTGCTCGTGCAAACGAACAAACTCGGCCATAAAGCGATTACGATCACGAACGTCCCAGGTTCGACGCTGTCGCGGGAAGCCGATTATACGCTCCTGTTGCACGCCGGTCCGGAAATCGCCGTTGCCTCGACAAAAGCCTATACGGCGCAAATTGCCGTGTTGGCAATTTTGGCGGCGGCTACGGCAAAAGCGAAAGGCTTTGAGCTGGACTTTGACTTGACGAAAGAGCTCGCCATCGTCGCCAATGTGATGGAAATACTGTGTGATGCGAAAGAAGAAATGGAGAACATCGCGAGCGACTACTTGACGCTGACGCGCAACTGCTTCTTCATCGGCCGCGCCGTTGACTACTATGTCTGCCTAGAAGGCGCGCTGAAGCTGAAGGAGATCTCGTACATCCAAGCGGAAGGGTTCGCCGGCGGCGAGCTGAAACACGGCACGATCGCCTTGATTGAGGACGGCACGCCGGTGATTGCCCTCGCCACCCAAGAGCACGTCAACTTAAGCATTCGCGGCAACGTAAAAGAAGTCGTCGCCCGCGGCGCGAACCCGTGCGTCATCTCGATGCGCGGCCTGGAAGGCGACGGCGACCGCTTCATCATCCCGGCTGTCCATCCGGATCTTACGCCGCTTGTGTCCGTCGTGCCGTTGCAGCTGATCGCCTACTATGCCGCCTTGCACCGCGGCTGCGACGTCGACAAACCGCGCAACTTGGCGAAGAGCGTGACGGTGGAGTAAGCGGTTCATTGGTCGGAAAGGCTGTTGTTAAGTGACAAAAAAAGCCTTATACTCGCGATCGGTATCGAAGCGAAACAAATTCAATTCAGTTTGATTGGCAACGAGGATGGGATTCCAATTAGGGAGAAGGAAATAGGATTGAAGGGAATCGAGAAAGGCACCTAAAGGTGCTTTTCTCGATTTTTTATTTGGAGCCAAAAGAGGAGAAATGGATCGTGAATGTTAGTTAATTGATCAAGCAAGGCTTCGCAAAGAGATAAATTAGAATCGAAACAAAAATTTTACATATAAGGGGGTTTATCAAGATAAAAAATATGGTATAATTTATAAAAAATATTCACAAAAGAGGTGATAAGATGAAAAAACTCATTTTATTTTTAATTTTATCATTACTATGGGTTGCTCCTCTCGCAGCATTGGCAAAAGATAATCAGGATATTACAGGAGCAATTAACAAAGAATTCAAAAAAACTCTTACCTATTATAAGGATCATTCCGCCGAAATACTCGATAGCCTAACAACTTCTGCTGAAGTCACTGAAGGAGATACAAAACAAACTAAAAACGTTAAAGTAGTATTGGCAGAAGGAAAAGAAGTTAGAGACAGCATTTTTTATTTTGATGCAAAACAGATATACTATTATGATTTAGATGATCGGAAAATTATCGATTCTGCATCCATCACAGAGAATGCTCAAATAAAAAATTTTGTTAAAAAACATAAAGATGAAATCGGAAAACAGATAAATCCTTTTTCATTTGCCATTTTTATGATCGCACTTTTTATCACTATTATTGTTCCCCCTGTTTTCGGAACCTTATTCAATAAAAACTCTTCGTCTTTGTCATATAGATTGCAATTTGAACGAGCTGATACTGGAATATACCGAAATTAAGCTATATAGGTTGTAATAAAGAATTTCCGACCTCCATGTCCCGTCTTTACTTTATCACCTAACAAGCTGGCACGGTGACAAGAAGAGCGAACAATGCCATGTAAAACAAAATTGCAACTTACCCGTGGTGCTAGTTGAGTCTTAACGCTCAACTAGCCCAAGAACAACAAGGGAGTAAGCCAGTAAAATACCATCCAGTGCCGTTTCAAATCCAGAAACCGAGTTCGCTCGAATCTCGGTGATCCGATACGAATCGACTAAAATCGAAAACACGGTTTCAATCACTTTGCGTTTTCGTTTCATCCACTGTTTCCATGCGTCGGATTGGAGAATTCGCTGATTTTTTCGAACGGGCGTCCAAAAAGCGACTCGATGCTCTTCGTACAGCTTCTTTTGCAGTTTTTGGCTGATGTACCCTTTGTCACCTAGGTTATATGGATGTGGAATTTGCATCATGACGGTTTCAGCGGCCACCCGATCGTGACAAGACGCTTCAGTGACGACATATCCCATCGGAAGCCCTTGGTCGGTGACCTGCAGATGAAGTTTCAACCCATAGAAAGCGATCTTTTTCGAAGCACAATAGCCAATATCCGCAATTCCACGAAACCGTTTGGCGCGATACATTCGGGATGAATGACACAGCTCGATCGGCAAACTGTCCACGACCGCATACGCATGGTGTTGCCCACGCTTGGCTAGCTGGTGCCGAATCCACTTGATCGCAAAGCTAAGCGCTCGGCAGCGACGGTTGTACCGAGAACGCTCAGGGAACAAGTCCTTGGGAAACAAATTCCCAATCACAAACCGATGCCAAGCCCGTTCGGAAGTGAAGCCCAACAACTTTCCAAGGACATGGATGGTGATGATGACTTCGTCTTTCTGTTTCAACAAATGACGATTTCGACGTTGAAGAGGAATCTGGATACTCGATAGTTGAGCCGATACAAAAAGCAAAATCGATGCATATTGTTTTTGAAGTTTGACACGATCTGTAGTAAAATGAAAGTGCTCTTGCATGGGGATTCTCCTTTCGAATGGTAGGTCGCACTTTCATTCTACAGGAGATTCGCCAGGCAAGAGCTATTTTTTATGCTTGTTTGATTTTATCTAGCACCACGGGTTGCAACTTATATAAAAATAAAGGGTTTTCACCATTTTCTGTGATTTCCACTCAATCCCAGAAATATGTTAGCTGGATGAAATAGGTTCATCAGTCAGGATCCTTCTTCCGCATACAGACCACGAAGTTGGTAGAATGGAAACAGTCAAGTGCTTTCCTTGACGGGTTCCATTCTACCAACTATCATACCGATAGCGGAAGAAGAGAGCGCTTAAGCAGCCTGACTACCTGTAGTGTTCCCTGTACACTCCAGAAATACACGCAAACGAAACCGTTCTCGATTTCGATAGCCATATGCCCGGCGTTTGATGTTTTTGATCTTGTGATTCGTCCCCTCGATTCGGGCATTGGTATATGGGCACAAAAAGTAGGAAAGAATCGGCTCCTTCCACCTTTCAAGCGTGTTGGCTGCTTTCTGAAAAGAAGCAAAAGGGCTCTGTTTGGCTAACTGAATCCATTCTTCCAAGCGTTCCTTTGCTTCGTTATATCCATCGGTTCGGTAAAAATCCCGAAACAACTCTTTCAGATAATAAGCAATGGAAAGTACCGGATACTCCTCCAAGATATCGTCCAATCGAAGCCGTTGGTCCTTACGAAGCTTTTCACAGCCTTTTAAGAGAAGATATCGAGCCTTTTTCAATGGAGGAAATTCCTTTCTTGCTTGATCCAAGGCTTGTGTCACTTTTTGAATCACATGGTACTTATCGATGACAATCGAAGCAGATGGAAACAGGGCGCGAACCGCCTTATGATAAGGTTCCCACATGTCAAGAATCACCGTTTGGACCCTTTCTTTCGACAGGACATTTTGGCTCAACAAGTGGAGGGCGGAGTCACATTGGCGATCGGCATGCATTCCCATGACCGATCCGGCTTTGGCATCCATCAATACGGTTTCATACTGATGTCCCTTTTTTACCGCGATTTCATCTAAGCTAAGCACCATCTCTTCTTGAGAAGATGCTTCTATCGCTGTTTGACGCTCTTTTGCTTTTTTCGATGCAATGAAGTAATAGATGCGCTCCAATGTCGTATATGGGATGCGGTGCTTTCGGCTAACCTCTTGAATGGTGGAGCCTTCACAAAGTTCATACAAGTACTCACAAAATCGATTGGTGTAGTGTTGATTGGGTTGAATCGATTCCAAAGAGGCGGAAAACACTTGGGAACAATTCCAGCACCGATAGCGCTTTACCTTTACGAACAAGTACACCGGTTGATGGAAAATCGCCAAATCCCGTACTTTTCTTGTCCGTCTGTCGTGGACAGAGGAAGTGGCAAACCCACAATGAGGGCAGCGTTCCTGTGTCTCTGTTTTCTCTACATGAATCGCATAACCATAGGAAAGAAGTTCTTGTTTAATCACTTTAAATTCTGGCAATCCTAGTGGTATCGAAAGCACTTACGAGACCTCCTTAATGTTGATGTAAATTATCATTTTATTTCAGCACAAAACGCCCATTTTTTTGCACATTCTTTC
>ERZ1673754.47-NODE-47-length-19227-cov-29.119706_pt1 | contig 19227 bp, 21 predicted proteins | sample MGYA00580183_ERZ1673754 | MGnify/ENA primary metagenome ERZ1673754 (study PRJEB41219, sample SAMN04549621) | soil metagenome | isolation source: soil | place: USA: Wyoming, Fireholl Drive Yellowstone National Park | collected 2009-07-28 ...
GTATGCCCAAATTTATGGAAGGCGTATGTATAATTTTGGATAATCAACACTCGTGCCCCCTTGTTTTAAGCCGCGATTTTCATGCCTGCGTGAAGGAAGTAAAACTTGCTTCATAAACTTTTCTGAGCGAAAACAAGCGCATCCTCAGTTGCTATTTTCATATTCCATATGGGGAGCGAAAAAATGATTACTAATTAAATGATCTTTAAAAACATCATAAATGATCTAATGGGAGTACAGGTCTCATCACTCTTTTATAATTAAAATGACAAAGATCGTAGCTGCTTAATCCTGGAGAATCCGCCGTTATAATCTTTTTTGCTATAGGAGCAAAAGAAGCGCGAAAGTGGTTTTCAGATTTTAAAGCGACTATTTTGTATTGAGTCACATCAATTCCATGCAACAAGAAAACTTGTTCATCTAGTGTTTGCCCTTTTTTCGTACAAACAATCACATCTACATTTCCAATACAGAGGCGCGCTGATTTCCCTAAGTTCACCTTTTTCCCTTTATTCATTTGTGAACTTTGAATAAATCGGCCATCTGTCAACGACTTAACATAAGCTGTTGTTTCTATAGGATCACCATGATACGAATCAGTCTTTCCTCCCAATCGAATATCAATAAAACGACCTACTCCAACTGTATGTGCTTTTTCTACCACTTCAGGATCACAAATAAAACCAAAACAAGAAAGTGGAGCATTTATTTCGATCATCGCTTTTAGCAAATGTGTACCGTCACCTGGCGTCCCTGCACCAGGATTATCTGAAGTTTCATTAATGACAATCGGGCCTTCTGGTTCCTCTAAAGCTAATTTTAATGCTTCCATAGGGCTAGGATGTCGCACATAAAACTCATAACGCCTTTTCCATACCTCCTCAGCAACATTCTTTGCCGCTTTTTCAGCCAGTTCCTTATCATTGTCTGTAATTGTTAGTACACTAACCCGCATATCAAGTATATCCGTTTGGCTAAATCCATGAAAAAATGTACAATCAATCACTTTTTTCTCTTTTTCCCATTTCCAACATATTTCATTAATATCTTTTGCGGGGGATAAATCTGTTGTCGATGATGAAAGCATCATCGGCAATTTTTCCATGTGCATAACTGGGTGAATGTCACCTTTTATTATTCTTAGCAAATTCGAAATCGCTTCTTTCCCTCTCTCATAGCAGTCGATATGCGGATAAAAATTCACACCGAATAATGCATCAGCTTCCTCGATCATCGTTTTCGTTAGATTGGCATGTAAATCTAACGTAGCAACGATAGGGATTTTAGGTCCTACAACCTGCCTAACATTTGATAGAATATCTCCTTCAATATCGTCTACTCCTTCAGCAATCCCTCCACCGTGAAGGACCAAACATACGCCATCCAAGGGGCCCGCTTGTTTGATACGCACAACCAAATTCTCAACAAGCTGATTGTATGCATCACGCGTAATAATTCCAGACGGGTCAGCTTTTGCCCAAAAAGTAGGCAATAGTTCAATAGAATGTTTTTTCGCTTCGGAAATAATCCCTCCCAAAAAGTCCCTTACTCCCGTGTGATTTTTAATAATTTCTTCGCCAAATTCCCATTCTGATTGTCTAAAGTGATCTAATGTGGTTTTAACAAAAGAAAATGTGTTCGTTTCATGACTAATTCCACCAATGGCTATCCTCAATGCCCTATATCTCCTTTCCTAAAGCAAAACCACTTTATTTCTGCATACAAGTAAAATGTGCATATTTTTTATGCACTATATACACAATTTCAATTTAATATTAACATTATTCTAACTATTTTTCAACAATCAATTGCAAAAAGTGAGAAAAATTTGTTATATTTGATAATGTAAAAAATAAAGCGTACGCAAAAAATTTTTGCATAAAAAATAATCTTTTTCTCTTAAGGCCATTACCACCACCTTCCAAAAAAAGTTGGTCTATATGAGTAAAAATGAATGATTAGATAAATCTTTTGGATAAAGGGGTCAATAAGTATGGATAGATATCCGAGAGTTACTTGGGACGAAAAAAAATTAATACATAATGCGCGAGTACTAAACGCTATCTGTAAACATCATGTAGAATGGATTCCTGTAACAAAATCAGTAGGAGCGAATATCGAAATTGTAGACAGTCTTTACAAACAAGGATATAGAAAATTTGCAGATTCTCGCCTACAAAATTTAAAAGCCATAAAGGAATATGACAGCTCAATAAACACCTGCTTATTGAGAATTCCTGGTATACATGAAATCAAAGATGTGATCACATGGGCGGATTGTAGTCTAGTTTCAGAATATAAGGTAATTGAGGCATTAAACCAAGAGGCGTTGAGTCAAGGAAAAATACACCATATTATTTTAATGATAGAGTTAGGAGATCTCCGAGAAGGAATCATGCCTGAGGAACTGATGGATATTGGTAAACATATTTTAAAGTTTCCTGCTATTCATTGGCTAGGTATAGGCACAAACCTTACATGCTTTGGTGGTGTTCTCCCTACATCTGATAAACTTGCCCAACTTGTTCAACTTAAAGAATCTGTAGAAAAAAAGCTTGGGTATCATCTATCCGTTATATCTGGAGGAAATTCTAGTTCATTGCATTTACTTATGAGCGGTGAAATGCCAAGAGAAATCAATCATCTGCGCCTAGGTGAATCTCTTTTCTTTGGTCGAGAAACTGCCTTTTCTAAACAGATCCCAGGCATGCATCATGATATCTTTTTGCTAGAAGCTGAGGTAATTGAAATCAAAGACAAGCCTTCTTATCCTCAAGGAATTATTGTAAAAAATGCTTTCGGTGAAACACCTCATTTTACAGATAAAGGAATTCGACGTCGCGCCATTTTAGCACTAGGTGAACAGGATGTCCCCCTTTCGGAGCTTACTCCTGTCAAAAACGGAATTGAAATTATTGGAGGGAGCAGCGACCATGCCATTTTAGACGTTACAGAGCATCATGATCAAATACAAGTGGGGAGTATACTATCCTTTCAAATGAGTTATAAAGCTTTATTGCATGCTATGACATCCAATTATATCTACCAAAAAAAGATTAATAGCGTGTACGAGCCTCTCATTTCGTCGGATCAGTCGTTCGAATGACTTAAAACTCTACTAGCGCCACGAGGATGTTTATATCTTTTTCATAAAGACGCTCTGTTGGAATCCCCAACAGAGCGTTCAATCAACTGATTTGGAGCTTTTCCTCTATGTTTTTCAATCCGTCCGATAACGAAACAATCTCCTCATGCTGAGAAGATACACGTTCTAATACGTCTTGAAGGCTTTGCTTATTATTATTTGTGATTGATACACTATTTTCTGCTTTGGCTTCTACTTCTTGCATCATGGCTTGCACTGATAGGATAAACTCTTGAAGATTGGTTGTTTTGTCCGAGAATTGATGAATATTCGATTCGACATCTTTAAAGATGTCTTTCACTTCCTGCATGCTTGTTCTGTTTTTCTCAATCGATGATTGCGATTCAGAAATCGTATGAGAAGCTAAAGAAATTCGTTCTTTAAACGCCGTAAGAAGTTTAGCAATCGATTCCGACGATTCTTTAGAGGATTCTGCGAGCTTCCTCACTTCATCGGCTACCACCGCAAATCCCTTCCCATGTTCTCCCGCACGAGCAGCTTCTATGGAGGCGTTAAGTGCTAACAGATTCGTTTGCGCAGAAATATCAGAAATGGTCTCGATAATTTTTTTAATACCCGTGGTGCTAGATAAACTCAAACAAGCATAAAAATAGCCCTTGCATGAGGATCCCCTTAAAATGAAAGTGCAACCAACCATTAAAAAGGAGGCCGAAAAGCCTTGATACATCAACATTTCTAGAGGGAGGATCATCAAGTTTCAGGAAAAAAGGAAACTGCCTGTCTCCTGCAGAGTTCAGGAAAACAGACAGTTTACATGTAGAGCGTTATTTCAAACAGCTGTAAGGAAAACGCTATTTCGATAGCCGTTTCATGAGAGACGCTTTTTCATCTTCAAAACCCGGTTTGCCAAGTAAGGCAAACATATTCTTCTTGTAAGCTTCCACTCCCGGCTGATCAAACGGATTCACACCGAGTAAATGACCGCTGATGCCGCAAGCTTTTTCGAAGAAGTATACCATTTCACCAAAGGTGTATTCATTCATTTCATCCAGTTCAACAATTAAGTTAGGTACTCCGCCGTCTACATGTGCTAATAGCGTGCCTTGGAAAGCTTTTTTGTTTACTTCATCCAGTGTCTTACCGGCCAAGAAATTTAATCCGTCGATATTTTCTGGATCTTCTTGAATCGTCAGTTCGATTCGCGGTTTCTTGACTTGCAGCACTGTTTCGATCAGATTGCGGCGGCCTTCCTGAACGTATTGTCCCATGGAATGTAAATCCGTTGTAAAGTCAACGGACGCAGGAAAGAGTCCTTTCTGATCTTTCCCTTCACTTTCTCCAAACAGCTGTTTCCACCACTCAGATACATAATGAAGGGATGGCTCATAGTTCACCAATAATTCAATCGCTTTGCCTTTGCGGTACAGAATATTTCGCACAGCGGCATACTGATAACTTTCATTGGTTGAAAGATCAGGATTGTTATATTTATGATATGCTGATGCTGCCCCTTCCATCATTTGATCAATATTCAGTCCAGCTACGGCGATTGGCAACAGGCCGACCGCTGTCAGCACAGAATATCTTCCGCCTATGTCATCCGGAATAACGAAAGTTTCATATCTTTCTTGATCGGCGAGCTTTTTTAAAGCTCCTTTTGCTCGGTCGGTAGTAACATAAATACGTTTTCTTGCTTCCTCTTTTCCATATTTTTTCTCGATGTAGTCACGGAAAATGCGGAAAGCAATGGCAGGTTCTGTCGTTGTTCCAGATTTAGAAATGACATTGATAGACAGATCTTTGCCTTCTAACACATCTAATAAATGAGCTATATAAGTAGAACTGATATTCTGACCGGCGAAATAAATTTGTGTCGCATCGTTTATTTGGTTATGAAAGGTGTGGGATAATGCTTCGATAGCAGCTCTTGCACCTAAATAGGATCCACCGATGCCGATCACCACAAGAGCGTCTGAATGACTTCGGATTTTTTCAGCAGCTTGTTTGATTCGCACGAATTCGTCTTTATCATAGCGGATCGGCCAATCAACCCAACCAAGAAAATCCGATCCTGGGCCTTTCTTTTCATGAAGCATATGATGAGCCGCTTTTACAAATTCGCTTAAATAATGTAGTTCACTCTCTTTCATAAATGGCAAGGCATTGGAGTAATCAAAAGAGATAGCCATATACACTTCTCCTTTCTCATTCTATTTTGCAGCGCATGTCCATTGTATGTCTTACTGCAAGGGGATTTTATGTTATTTCTTCTCATTTTTTTCTACAGCATGTCCGCCAAATTCGTTGCGGAGGGCGGCTACCACTTTGCCTGTAAATGTATCGTTTTCTAATGAACGATACCGCATCAATAAGGCCATGGCGATGACAGGAGTGGCAGTTTGCAGATCTAAAGCCGTTTCGACCGTCCATTTCCCTTCGCCGGAAGAATGCATAATTCCTTTGATTTCCTCTAATTTTGCATCTTTTGAAAATGCGCGTTCGGTTAATTCCATGAGCCATGAACGAATAACCGAACCATTATTCCACACTCTTGCAACTTTTTCATAGTCATAATCGAATTCGCTTTTCTCTAATATTTCGAATCCTTCGCCAATGGAAGCCATCATTCCGTATTCAATCCCATTGTGGACCATTTTTAAGAAGTGGCCGCTGCCTGCTTTTCCAGTATATAAATACCCATTTTTTACAGCAGTGTCGCGAAAAAGAGGCTCGACCATGTTCCAAGCTTCGGGATCGCCTCCAACCATGTAACATGCTCCGTTTCGAGCGCCTTCGACTCCGCCAGAAGTTCCCGCATCCATAAAGTGAATTCCAATTTCCTTTAGCTCGTTATAGCGGCGAATCGATTCTTTGTAGTGAGAATTGCCACCATCGATCACAATGTCTCCTTTGCTTAAAAATGGAGCAATTTCACTAATCACCGAATCAACAACGGTATGGGGAACCATTATCCAGACAATTCTCGGTTTTTCTAATGATAGGGCGAGTTCCTTTAAAGTGGATGCGCCTTTAGCACCGTATTTTTTTATTTCTTCCACCGCATTTGCATTTATATCGAACGCCACTACTTCGTGCTTATGGTCCATAAGATTTTTGCCTAAGTTTAATCCCATTTTTCCTAAACCGACTAGCCCGACTCTCATGCTGACTACCTCCTAAAAATATCTTGGTCAAAGAAGATTGGCTATTCCTATTTCATAGTTAGTTTATCCAGAAATTATGTTTTCAGGTTTGCTCCGGAAAAGCTTATTTACCGCCAATAAAATCCGTCTTCTTTCAATAATTGATAAGAAGCCTCTGGCCCCATCGATCCTGAACGATAGGAGTAAAGGGGAAGGCGGTTTTCCGCAAATGCCTCTAAAATAGGTTGCAGCCATTTCCAAGATAGTTCGACCTCTTTCCAATGGGAAAAGAAAGTCGAATCGCCGTGCAAAGCGTCAAAAATTAAGAGTTCATACGCTTCAGGCACCTCTTTCTGATTCGTTGCGAAGTCCATATGGACAGGCTCCATCTTTCCGTTGTTGAATACATTTTTACTATTGAATTGCAGCGAAACGCCTTCGTTCGGATTGATTTGAATCACCAAAAGATTAGGAGCTGTTTCTTCATTTTTTTGCAAGTACCATTCCTTTAATGGATTTTTAAACTCCATCACGATACGTGTGGACTTTTCCTTCATTCTTTTACCTGTACGGATGTAGAATGGCACCCCGCTCCAGTTTTCATCATCAATCCACAGACGGGCCGCAACAAACGTCTCCGTTGTCGAAGAAGCATCGATGCCAGGTTCTTCTTTATATCCAACCACTGGTCTGCCATCGATTTCTCCAGGACCGTATTGGCCGCGAACAACGTGCAAGCCTACTTCTTCCTTCTGTATTGGTCGAAGAGATTCCATAATTTTTCTTTTCTCATTACGGATGTCTTTTGCGCTAATTTGTTTTGGCAAGTGCATGGCTGTCATCATCAACAATTGCAGCATATGATTTTGGAACATATCGCGAATGGCGCCTGCTTGATCATAATAGCTTGCTCTTTGTTCTACCCCAACGGTCTCGCTAGCTGTAATTTGCACATTGGCTATAAATTGATTATTCCATATCGCTTGAAACACAGGGTTGGCGAATTTTAAAGCTTCAAGGTTTTGCACCATCGGTTTTCCAAGGTAATGATCTACCCGATAAATTTCTTCTTCCTCGAAAGCTTGGCTTAATTTTTCGTTTAAATCTTGGGCCGATTGGATATCGTGGCCAAACGGTTTTTCGATAATCAGACGTTTCCAACCTGTTGTGGATCCTAATCCGCTTTCCTTGATGTTCGACGCGATCACATCAAAAAATTCCGGCGCAACAGATAAATAAAACATGCGGTTTTCAGGAATATTCAATTCTTTTTCCCGTTGTTGAACCATTTCAAGCAACTTTTTATACCCTTGTGCATTCGTTACATCTAGAGAAATATAGCGAAACGCGCGAAGAAACTCCTTCATTTTGGAACGGTCATTTGCCAAACGTCTGGAAAAGGTTTTTACCGAATTTTCCACATATGTTTGAAACGCTTCATCGGACAATTCTCTTTTGCTTACGCCAATAATGGAAAATGGCTGCGGCATTTTTTGATCAAGAAATAAATTATATAATGCAGGGAAAATTTTTCGTTTCGCTAAATCACCTGTTGCTCCAAACAAGATAAAGGTCATTGAATCCAATGTGATCCCCCCTGACTTTTCGAAACATTAAAGAATAAAGTTGATAGAGCAGATATAACGATGTTTACTACATTGCTTGCTGAAAGAATTTTCTGAATTTTATCAAGATTTCCGTTTTTCTTGACGGTGCGGCCGCCATGACGAGGGCAACTTTTGTTCCTTCCAGTGTTTTTAAAACATCGAGAGCATTCTCTCCAAAATAAATATCACGAGGAATAGTAAAACGATTCATGCTGCTCCCTCCAGTACCCGTGATTGTTTACAGATGCTAGTATAATGTGTATAAAACTTATTGAGAAGTACGCACTTTATTATCATGTAGTGACAAAAATATAATATAGTGTAAAAAAATATACTTAATGATATAAAAGGCATCCAGATGCAATGAATGGATTGTATTATCCCGAAGGAATGAATACCATTTGCAATGAGTGAAAATAACAGGTATATAACATTTATTTGTAAGTATGTTCTTTATGATCATAAAGTGACAAACAGTATACTATCAGGTTATAATCAACATGGGGGTGAAATGATGGGACACGTTTGTGGCAAGACGTATAATTGTGAAAAAGAATTAACACTCGCTGTTATTGGCGGTAAATGGAAAATGCTTATTTTATGGCATCTAGGAAAAGGGGGAAAGAAGCGGTTTAGCGAACTAAAAGCCCTCATGCCTGGGATCACCCAAAGAATGCTTGTTAACCAGCTGCGGGAGCTGGAGCAAGATCAAATTGTTCATCGCGAAGTCTATCCGGTTGTTCCGCCAAAAGTGGAATATTCATTGACCGAACATGGAAAAAGTTTGATGCCAATTCTTGATGCGATGTATGAATGGGGCAAAAACTATATGGAGACGGTCGTAAAGGGGCAAGTAAAAATCAATGAAGCAGCCAAGTAGAAAGCTTTCTCCGTTATGAAAGCTTCGAAAACGATCTGCGTGTATGTTATATGCACTTTTCTTTTTTTGCTGGTAAACAAAGAAATACACACATGAAAGATAATGAGGAAAGCAATAAGTTTTATAATTAGACGCGAAAAACCAACGGACAACCATCTTTATGAAAGAACCGCTGTCCGTTGGTTTTTCTGTATATGCGTTGATGACTGTTGATGGAGTCCCGAAAATGGCGTAAAAAGAAAAACGGCCAAAAAGTGCTTTTGTTTTCCAGTGATCCAAGTTCACTGGATGGAGAATGGATTTTACACAATAATGTGGACTAGGCATGGCTGTTCGAATGCGAGGAAGGTCTGGAAAAAATATTCCGAATTTCTTTTTTTATTTTTAGGTATAATTTTTCACACTATGTAACACGAAAGTATCTACTTGTTAAATGGAATGATGTGCCTAATAATATCAGTATCGCCACATGAATGGGCGATACGTTGCTAGATGGATAACGAGAGAGGAGGGGTAAGAATGTATCGAAAGGAGTTTTATGTCTTTGACCAAGATCGTCCTGTTCCAGCGGTGATCCGAAATTATGAAGAAAAGGACTTTCCTGGATTAATCCGCATTCAACAGGAAAGTTTTCCTCCGCCATTCCCGTCTGAATTATGGTGGAATACGGAACAGCTGAAAAACCATGTGACACTCTTTCCAGAGGGAGCCTTATGTGTTGAGGTGAATGGCGAAATTGCGGGGTCAATGACAGGGCTTATTGTCGACTTTGACCCCAGCCATCCGGACCATACATGGGAAGAGATCACGGATCATGGATATATCCGTAACCATAACCCAAACGGGAATACGCTTTATGTCGTTGATATTGGCGTGCGCCCTGCCTACCGCAAATGGGGGCTGGGAAAATGGCTGATGCTATCCATGTATGAAGTGGTTGTTCATTTGGGGCTAGAGCGGCTGTTAGGCGGAGGGAGGATGCCAGGCTATCATAAAAAAGCGCATGAGATGACAGCGGAGCAATATCTCGAAGCGGTAGTAAAAGGCAAATTGAAAGATCCTGTTATTACCTTCCTGCTTCGCTGCGGCCGCACACCTGTCAAAGTGGTGGCGAACTATTTAGAAGATGAAGAATCGTGCAATTATGCTGCACTGATGGAATGGAAAAATCCTTTTTATCGCGCAAAATCTTAAAGGAGAATGATGAAAATGGAGTATCGCAGAATTACGAGCATTGAAGACCCTTTGTTTAAGAAAATGCATCAATTGATGCAAAATGTATTTCCTCCGGAAGAAGTATTGGCATTTGATTTGTGGAAAGAGCCTCTGGAAGATCCGGGAATTCGTGTGTGCGTTGCTGTTCACGAAGGAGAGGTAGTAGGCGCAACGGAGTACCGTTATTATGAAGATTTAAATGTCGCGATGACAGATTTCACCATTATCGGCCAAGCAGGACTGGGGATCGGCCGGTTTTTAGCCAAAAAGCGGCTGGAGGATTTGCAAAATTGGGCCGCTGCAAATGGAAAGCAGTTGTATGGCATGTTCGCCGAGATTTATGATCCTTATCGGGTGAAGCATTATGAATTTGGCGGGATTAAGCCGATGGATCCATATGTTCGTCGTGAGGTATTATCTCATTTGGGATATAAGCGGCTTGACTTCCCTTATGTCCATCCATCTTGGAACAATGATGGAGAAGCCGTAACCGGGCTTGATCTTTGTTTCCTTCCGATGGACGATAGCGTGAATGAACTTCCAGCGGATCTTGTTGTGAAGTTTTTGAAACGTTATTATTCTGTCTTATCGAACAAACCAAGGGATTGGTATGAAATGATGGAAAAACTAGAGGCGAAAAACACCATACCGCTATTACCGATTTAAACCTTAATAAAAACACCATGCTTATGGAACCTTAAAAAAATTCTTCCAACTTCAGCACGTCTTTTATCGTTTCCCTATCGAAAGCAGCAAAAATGCTATTTCGATGCTGGAAAGGGGAAGGATGCTTTATCTTTCGGATGATCGTTAGGCCTCACGCTAAGAAGGCAAGCGTTCCAAAAACGTTTGAACCGCTGCTTTCTATGTTTCATGTCGCTCCTTTCGATGAAAACGAAGGGGTGCCGGAGCGGAATGGTCTTTACTCTTTTAGGGCGAAAGGAGTGGTACCCATGTCGAAAGTCGGTATTGCTGCGGAAAGTCGTCGGATCGACACGCTTCTGCTTCGTGCGCTTTGCTTTGGCCCGAAATCCTACTGGGAACTGATGAGGGAAGGGAAAGCTCAGACGCACCAAGTGCTGAAGGCGCTGCAGTCGCTCTTGGAGGGAGAGCTGGCGGCCTACAACGGCGACCGCTTTGTGATCACTGAGAAAGGGCGTCGTCAGGCAGAAACTATGGGCCTAGAACGGGTGGCCGAACAGCGCTGTGAGGTTTGCGCGGGGCGCGGCATTGTTCTGAGGCCGCCTTTTGACAGCGTCCTTGCTGCTTTTCAAGATATCGCAGCCATGCGGCCCAAGGCGACGCCCGACTTTGACCAAGGGTATGTGACGCCCGAGACAACCGTTCGGCGGCTGGCACTGATGGCCCAACAGGGAGATCTGATGGGGCGAGACATTTTGCTGCTGGGCGATGATGACCTTACAAGCATTGCGGCTGCGCTCTCGGGGCTGCCGCGGCGCATCTGTGTCTTGGACGTGGATGAACGCATTGTCCGCTTTGTACGCGATGTGGCTCAGGACCAAGGTTGGGACCACGTCCACGCCGAGGTCTACGATGTGCGGGATGAATTGCCGTCCCATCTCCGCGGCCAGTTTGATGTGTTCTTCACGGACCCGGTCGACACCGTCAAGGGACTCCTGCTTTTTCTAAGCCGCTGTACAGAGGGGGTGCGTGGGCCCGGTGCCGCGGGCTATTTTGGACTCTCTTACTTGGAGGCCTCTTGGCGGAAATGGCGACAGATCCAGCAGGGCATCCTTGACATGGGCTTTGCCATCACTGACATGCTGAGCGCCTTCCAAGACTATCTGTTAGAGGATATTGTGTTCCTAGACTGGGCGCACATGGCACCGGCGCCGGTCAAAGAACCCGATATCCCCTTCTACGTCAGCACCGTCTATCGCTTAGAGATGGTCGAGGAGCCTCGTCCCCTCTTTTTCGGGTGGGTGGAGTTTGAGCAGGACTTCTATTACGACGAAGAGTTCTGCGGCAAAGAATAGCGATAAAGACTGCCCGCCTTCTGCAGCGGGAATACCCGTTGCCGAGGGCGGGCGTTTTGTTCGCCGTTTCCTGACATCTGCATGCGGAGTTGCGTTCTTCAAGGTTTGCTGAATGACATTTGCCACCATCGCACGATTTTACCGATGGATTATGGAAGGCAACAGACTTTTGAGAGTTTTTGACGCCGCGTGCAACCATGAAAGGAGTGGTCATCGATTTTGCAAAAAGTCTTGGCACCCCCCGCGTTCCGACTATAACCGATTTGATTTGTAATGATCATCGAGGGAATGCTGATAGTGGGAGAGCGGCTGATGTGCACGAAGGGAATGAACGATCATGGATCGATCACAAGAATCCAATCTCCCGATCAAAAAAAGACCACAAAGCGTTTCTTAAAGAAAGCTTTGCGGCCTTTTCTCCTTTCCCCCGTGATTAAGTTGAAAATTTCGTTTAAATAGCTTAAAATTTCGAATGGTTAAAGATGTCTGCGCAGCATTCCTTATACTCTATTCCAGATTGGCGTGTCTTTTGAACATGGTATTGGAGTCCAATCCTTTTTTCTCCATGCATCTTAATATGATCGCATCATAAAACAGCAAGAGGGTTTGCTCAAAAAGCGATCCCATCGGCTGTATCGTTTTGTATCCGTTATCTGACTGGTCTTTAGGCGAGCCAGGCAATTTGACCGTGATATCAGCCAATTGTCCAATGGTCGATTCAGGGAAAATGGTCACTAACGCTACGGTTGCCCCTAAGCCTTTCGCTTTTTCAGCCATGGAAACTAAACTTCTCGTTTCCCCTGAACCCGATCCAATGATCAAAATGTCGTCTTGTTCTAGGTTAGGGGTGATGGTTTCGCCTACGACATAGGCGTCTAGCCCCATGTGCATCATTCGCATCGCAAAAGATTTGGACATAAATCCAGATCTGCCTGCGCCAGCTACAAAAATTTTCTTTGCTTTGAGAATCTCATTCACCAATTTTTCCGCTTCTCCCGCGGCGATTAAATCGGCTGTCCGATTTAACTCTTTGATGATTTCGCCTAAATATTGCGTAGCTTGCATCATTCATTCACCTTGTTGGATCATTTTTTTCATTTCAGCAGCTACAGCGCGTTTGTCTTCTTGGCCAGTAATACCGCCGCCTACGATGATAAGATCAGGTTTTGCTTTAATGACTTCAGGCAATGTGTTTAATTTAATGCCGCCTGCGATCGCAGTTTTTGCGTTTTTCACGACACGTTTGATTGTGGCAAGGTCTTCAAGAGAGTTTTTGCCGACTGCTTGAAGATCATAACCTGTGTGTACGCAAATATAGTCGACTCCAAACCCATCTACTTCTTTCGCTCGTTCTTCTAAATTTTTAACCCCGATCATGTCCACCAATATTTTTTTGCCTTGTTTTTTAGCTTCTTCCACAGCACCTTTGATGGACAAATCTTCAGCAACTCCAAGTATCGTGATAATGTCGGCTCCGGCTTCGGACGCTTTCATGACTTCATATGCGGCGGCATCCATGATTTTTAAGTCTGCCAATACTTTTAAGTGAGGAAATTCTTGTTTGATTTCTTTTACAGCTCTAAGACCTTCATTAATGATAACTGGAGTGCCGATTTCTACAATATCCACATACTCCTCAACTTCTTTTACTAATTGTTTCGCTTCTGGAATGTTTACGAGATCCAATGCTAATTGTAATTCCATGAATCCTTCACCTCTCATAAAAATTTTGCAGGTTGCATAAGCAGTAGCATTTTTATGTGTTTATCTCTTACACACTGATGAGTATACTATGTATGTTTTGCCTTTAAAAGTACGCACTTTATTTTTATATAGTATCAAAAAATATACTATTGTTCATTATGTATACTATTTGGGAAAGAGGGGCTCTCCATTTCCAGACAAATTTTATTTTGAAATGGCCCAAAAATAAGAAAAGCAATATGCTATCCATTGCTTGTGGCATTAACTGAAGAACTGTTTCTTTGTCAAGCCATATGTAAAAAGGGCTATCTCATCTTTGTGAGACAGCCCTAAAACGCCGGATTTTATTTCCTGAGTTCGACAGTTTTGAGGCCATTTTAGGCAAACGAACATGGCCAAAATGCTGTGATATCGCGGTAAAGCTGGCCGTACGAAATGCCCGTCAGCTCAAGCAGTCCTTTTTTCGAGATCAATTCTTGTTCCATGAGCCGCACACCCCCTTCCTTTTGTTAATTGCAGCATAACATTGTTACGTTATAAAGAGAGGTGAAAACAACAGCGCCATACGCATGGCAAAAAACGAACCAAAGCGGTTGACAACTTGTCAGCTGGCTCATTACAATGAAACCAATTTCCGCCGATGATCAGGCGATGGACATGAGGAAAGGAGAGTCAGCAGCATGAATTCGATCTTACAAAAACAGCTAGCCACCGCAGCGAAACAAACCGAAGCGGATCTCGTTGTCAAAAACGGGAAAATCGTCAACGTGTTTACGCGCGAAATCATCGAAGGGGATCTCGCCATTGCGGAAGGGATGATCGTCGGCATCGGCCGCTATGAGGGAAGGAAAACGATCGATGCCGAAGGGCGTTATATATGCCCGGGGCTGATTGACGGACACGTGCATATCGAATCGTCGATGGTGCCCCCGAGCGAATTCGCCCGCGTCGTTCTCCCGCATGGCGTGACGACCGTCATTGCCGATCCGCACGAAATCGCCAATGTCGCTGGCGTCCGCGGCATACAATTTATGCTCGACGATGCGAAACGGACGCCGCTCGATGTGTATATGATGCTGCCGTCGTGCGTGCCCGCCACTTCGTTCGAACATGCCGGAGCCTCCTTATCCGCTGCGGAACTGGCGCCGTTTTTCAACGATGAACGCGTGCTCGGATTGGCGGAAGTGATGGACTATCCGTCATTAAAGGAACAACAACCATCGATGCTTGACAAACTGGCGCTCGCGGCAAACGCCAACCGCCTCATCGACGGCCATTTGGCGGGGCTTGATGCCAACGCTATCAACGTCTACCGAAGCGCCCGCATCCATACGGACCATGAATGCGTCACCGTCGACGAAGCGCTTGAACGCATTCGCCGCGGCATGTACGTGCTCATTCGCCAAGGATCGGTCGCCAAAGACCTCGAAAAACTTCTTCCTGCCGTCACGGAGCACAACGCGCGCCGCTTTTTGTTTTGCACAGACGATAAACATCTCGACGACTTATGGTTCGAAGGCAGCGTCGACCACAACGTGCGGCTCGCCATTCGCGCTGGACTTGACCCGCTTCTAGCTATCCAAATGGCCACACTCAACGCCACGGAGTGCTACCGGTTGTCGACGAAGGGCGCTGTCGCCCCGGGGTATGACGCCGACTTTTTGTTCGTTGAGGATTTGGAAACGCTGAAAATCACCCATGTCTTCAAACAAGGGGCGCTCGTCGCCGAACATGGAAGGGCAACGCTTTCCTTCCATCCGGCATCCAGTGAAACCGAACCGAAATTGCTTCAATCCATTCGTTGCCGACCCGTCACCGAATCAGATCTTCGCATCCCGATGACGAAAGGAAACAAAGCCCATGTCATTGAGATCATCCCAAATCATTTGCATACGAACCATCTTGTCACCGAAGTCGATGTCCGCGACGGGGCCTTTTCCCCTTCGGTCGAACGGGATTTGCTGAAGCTTGTGGTCGTCGAACGCCATCGCGGCCTCGGCATCGGCCTTGGCATCGTCCGCGGTTTCGGATTCAAAGCAGGCGCCATCGCTGCTTCGATTGCGCACGATTCGCATCACACCATCGCCGTCGGCACAAACGACCGCGACCTCATCGTCGCCATTGAACAGCTCCGCCAACAACAAGGCGGGCTTGCCGTCGTCAAAGACGGAGCGGTGCTCGCTGGATTACCGCTTGAGATCGGCGGATTGATGACAAGAAAAGATTATACTGAAGTGTTAAATGGATTGAAACAGATCCATGAAGCGCTGGACTCGCTCGGCTCAAGCCATGCCTTCAACCCGTTTATCACACTGTCCTTCCTCGCCTTGCCGGTCATCCCGGAGCTCAAGCTGACCGACCAAGGGTTATTTGATGTGAACAAATGGGAATTCATTCCTATTGAAGCGGTTTAAACCCTCCTATTTGCGCTGACGCTTCGAAGCGATAAGATTTGGCGAGCACCCGCCTTACAGAAAGCTGCCACTTAAAGCCGACCCGCCAAAAAACCAAGTCCCTTCATCTCCTCCATTTATCAGCCAAGGGGATGAAGGGATTTTCTTCGCCCCGCCTATTTTTCTCTTTTTTACAGCGCCATGCGGCATTGGCATAAGCACATTCCTGCATGATTGTAAAGCAGCAACATGGTCGAAAGGAAGGTGCAAGGAAATTGATCACCATCAGCCTTTGCATGATCGTCAAAAATGAAGAAGACGTCCTTGCCCGCTGTTTGGACAGCGTCCGACATCTCGTAGACGAGATCGTGATTGTGGATACAGGGTCGACCGATCGCACGAAAGAAATCGCCCGATCCTACACCGCACGAGTCATCGACTTTCCTTGGAGCGATGATTTCTCTGCGGCGAGAAATTTCTCCTTTTCCCACGCCGCAATGGACTATATTTTTTGGCTGGACGCAGACGATATCCTGCCGGCAGAAGAGCAGACCAAATTCCTCACATTGAAGCGCACCCTTTCTTCTGACATCGACTCCGTCACCATGATTTACAGCCTTGCCCAAGATGAATATGGAAAGACGATCTCTAGCGTCCGCCGAAATCGTCTCGTCAAACGATCCAGCGGCTTCCGATGGCATGGGATGGTTCATGAATATCTAGAAGTATGGGGAACGATTCTCAACAGCGATATTACCATTATTCATCAACCGAACCGCTGCGCTTCAGATCGAAATTTGCAAATTTATGAAAGGCAGTTGGCACAAGGAGCAGAATTTTCGCCAAGAGATCTCTTTTACTTCGCCAACGAACTGTTCGACCATCAACAATACGAGCGGGCCATTCAGTATTATGAACAGTTTTTGCAGACCAAACAAGGGTGGGTGGAAGATTGCATCGCCGCCTGCGGAAAGTTGGCAGACTGTTTTTACGCACTTGGTGATGAAGAACAGGCATTTCGATATGTGTACCAATCTTTCGAATACGATACCCCTCGGGCTGAATGCTGCTGCCGGCTCGGCTATTACTTTCTTCAGCGCAAGCAATATCGGCTTGCCGCATTTTGGTACCATTTAGCCACTCAGCTCACAATGCCTTCCGACAGCTGGGGATTTGTTCATCATGCTTGTTGGACTTGGCTTTCCCACTTGCAGCTTTGTGTATGTTACTTTTACATGGGCGAGTACGAGTTAGCATACCAACATAACGAAAAAGCCAAACAATACGTTCCTCAGCATCATGCAGTGTTGCACAACGAATGCTTGCTGCAATCCATTCTCGCCGCCGAAAGCACGTTCCACCAAGCCGATGAATCGCGATGAAAGGAGGTTATGCCGCTTGTCTGACCGACGTCCTATTCGAGTAAAATGTCTTTCCCCTTTATGCGGAACATGGCCGCCGATTGTAAAAATCTATACCGGACCAACAGGACCCACCGGACCTCAAGGACCCACGGGACCTACAGGGCCCACGGGCCCCATTGGACCCCAAGGACCGACCGAACCTACGGGACCCGCTGGAGCAGGAGCCATCATTCCATTCGCTTCAGGAACAACGGTTGTCTTGACCGCCACTATAGCTGGGTTGGCCAACACCGCAAGTTTGATCGGATTTGGAAACGCTGCTTCAAGCATCAGTTTAGTGGGAGGAACCATAAACCTTGGGGGCACATCGAATTTTTCCCTTACCATTCCGCGTTCAGGAATCATTACTGCTGTCGCAGCCAATTTTTCCGCCACAACGGGCACAGCGCTTTTAGGAACGGCTACGATCCGCGCTCAATTGTATATCGCCACTTCTCCATCCAGCAACGTATTTTCGCCTATTCCAGGCACGCTCATTACATTAACGCCATCAATCACCTTTCCCATCTCCCTAGCCCAAAACGCCAGCGGCATCATCACAGGATAAACGTGCCTGTCAATGCTGGCGACCGGATGCTCATGGCGTTTTTCATCACCACTTCCAGTCTTTCAATCGCCGCTTCCGTCACGGGATATGCGAGTGCAGGAGTGGCGATTAGTTAGCGCCCTCACTGTGATACCAAGGCTGCGGCTCATTGAAGCGCTTAACTAAGGCCGCTGCAAACAAGCGGCCTTATAATCCCTCTCCGTTCAGATTAAACAAACATTAGAACAAAAAGGAATTTTCCTTTTTGAAAATTTAAATCCCTCTCCGTTCAGATCAAACTTGTGAAGGAGACGAATCATGAATTTGAGGCAACGCACTTTAAATCCCTCTCCGTTCAGATCAAACCCTATCAGTTACAAAATAATATTTATTGATGTAGCAAGCAATTCACGCTAATGCCTACGCATCAATTATACCGTATTTTGCAGTAAAGTAATAATCGTGTTTTTAATGTTACGCAAATAATGAAGCACTGCCCTTGATAAATCAAGATTTCTCCCATTCGTCCGCTAAAATACGGTTCACTGCAAATTCTTAAAGCTTAGAGGACTGGTGAAAAACGACCGATTTCCCCGAACCCGTTGCTTTCGGCTGAAAGAGAAACGTTGATTTTACAGGACTTCTCAATTTGAGAAGAGGCTTTGTTTTCTGCAATTTTTCACTAAATCACCAGTCTTCTAGAATGCCAGTGACAAACTGCTGTCACGAGCAAATCAACGGTATTTCGCCAAAAAAGAAGGCTGATTCCACAGTTTTTCTCTAATTGAGAAACATGTGGAGCTGGCAGTATTTTGTACTAAATCACCAACCTTCTAGTTCATCAAGCCTTCCTTTTTCTCAAAATACACATGCAACCGATACTCGCAAATTTCTTTCGTCCAATTGTACAAGATTTCTTCATGCTCCCGCGCAATGGAAAATTGGAGCGCAAACACGTTGTTTTCAAAGGAAATCAGCCCCCTTGAACTGCCGCTCCATTTCGTCATTGGCATGCGGGCGATCAACCGGCTCACCTTTTCCTGGTCATATTCCCAGAGACGCTTCGTTTCTCCGTCGGAAAAATCAATGCGCTTCCGATATTCTTTTTCCGTGAAAATGCATGCGCCCCGATGAGTCATTTTCATGCCCGGGTGGAGAGCAAAAATTGCTCATGGAACTTTTTCCGTGAAAATGCATGCGCCCCGATGAGTCATTTTCATGCCCGGGTGGAG
>ERZ1673754.49-NODE-49-length-16576-cov-27.024333_pt1 | contig 16576 bp, 13 predicted proteins | sample MGYA00580183_ERZ1673754 | MGnify/ENA primary metagenome ERZ1673754 (study PRJEB41219, sample SAMN04549621) | soil metagenome | isolation source: soil | place: USA: Wyoming, Fireholl Drive Yellowstone National Park | collected 2009-07-28 ...
AAACAGCTAACATACTTTCATGACAGGTGCAAGTACAACTTTTGGTGATGAACCTATTTCATTTTTTGTGTTATAAAAAATAACAAATTAAATGATAAAAAATTCTAAAAAAAAATATAATCGAAATCGAATCATTAATATTTCGTGAGGAGGTCGATTGTTTGGAGAGCGGTATTTTACTTTTACTTAGTCTCAATAGGCACAACTGAACATTTATATACTAAAGGGGGACAAAGAAGGAAGTGAGAAAGTATTTCCAGTTTGATGAACTCGGCACAAACTACCGGACAGAAATCGTTGCCGGGTTAACGACGTTCTTATCGATGGCTTATATTTTATTTGTAAACCCGTTCACGCTTTCATTGGGAGCGGTGAAAGATTTTCCGAACGAACTTCGAATTGATCAAGGTGCGGTGTTTGTCGCAACCGCATTGGCTGCGGCGTACGGCTCGATTTTGATGGGGATTTTAGCAAGATATCCGATCGCGTTAGCGCCAGGGATGGGATTGAATGCGTTTTTTGCATTTACGGTTGTATTGCATATGCAAATTCCTTGGCAAACAGCGTTAGCAGGCGTATTTGTTTCAGGAATGATCTTTACAGTTTTAACGTTGACAGGTATTCGCGAAAAAATTATTGATGCGATTCCGATAGAATTAAAATATGCGGTCGGAGCGGGAATTGGTCTATTCATTACATTTATCGGATTCCAAAACGCTGGAATCATTGTCGACAATCCAGCGACGTTAGTCGGTTTAGGTGATTTTAAAAACGGGAATACGTTATTGGCCATTTTCGGTTTGTTTGTTACTGTTGTTTTAATGGTGAAAAAAGTAAATGGCGGTGTTTTTTACGGAATGGTGATTACCGCTGTTGTAGGAATGATTGTTGGATTAATTGAAGTTCCGCATAAAATTGTTGGAGCGATTCCTGACATTTCTCCTACTTTTGGAGTGGCGTTCGAACATTTGGACGACATTTTTACCTTAAAAATGTTAGGGGTTGTGTTAACGTTCTTTATCGTTGACTTTTTTGATGCGACCGGAACGCTTTTAGCGGTGGCGAACCAAGCGGGATTGTTAAAGGACAACAAGTTGCCGCGCGCAGGAAAAGCACTGCTTGTCGATGCGACAGCAGTGATGGTCGGAGCGATTTTCGGAACATCAACAACGACTTCTTACATTGAGTCATCCGCAGGTGTTGCGGCAGGCGGACGTTCAGGATTTTCAGCCGTTGTCACAGGGATTTTATTTTTGTTAGCGTTATTCTTCTCGCCGTTATTAAGCGTTATTACTGCTCCGGTAACAGCGCCAGCTCTAATTATCGTCGGGGTGTTAATGGCGTCTTCAATTGGGGAGATTGATTGGAAAAAATTAGAGGTTGCTGTCCCAGCCTTTTTCACGCTGATCACGATGCCGCTTTCTTACAGCATCGCCACGGGAATTGCGGTCGGTTTCATCTTCTATCCAATCACTATGATCTTAAAGGGCCGCGGCAAAGAAGTTCACCCAATTCTATATGTATTGTTTTTTGTTTTCCTTGCTTACTTTGTGTTCTTAAGAGAATAGAACGAAAAGAGGGTGCTCGCGAAAAAGGGTATCCCGTTTTACTTCTTTTTGTTATTTTCACTGTTTCCAACCAAAACCTCGGCTTATTATTTTCGGCGCCAGCCCTGATGCGGTTTCTCTTGCCAGTTTTGCAGCAAAAACCGGCTTTTCTGTTACTGTATGTGATTGGAGAGTAGCGCTATGCAATAAAAAAATTTTTCCTAATGCAGATCAGCTCATTGTTGGATCCCTGCAAGAAGCAGTGTCGAAATTACAGTTTACCCCTCGGGATTTTGTTGTCATTTTAACTCATCAATTTCAACGAGATAAAGAACTGTTGCAATTGATAGTGGAAAAAGACTTGCGGTACATCGGGGTCATGGGTTCTAAACAACGAACTTCTCGATTACTTAACTTCGGAGAATTGCCATTTCAAATCAGCACACCGGTCGGATTGACTATTGGAGCTAAAGGCCCTGAAGAAATTGCTATTAGTATTCTTGCTGAATTAATTCACGTAAAAAAGATGCTGTTAAAAAGCAAGGTGCCATTTTTATGAAATCCGTTAGAATTTTGGGATTTTCTTAGCGGCGGGAAAAAGCAGCCGAATGGGGATACATAAGCTTTCCCTTCCCATCAGGGATCGGACGATAGGAAGTTTATCTCTGTATGCGGCTGTTACATCTGAACTTGACCATATCTTTGTAATTACAAGAGGGGATGACACGTTAGATTGGATTGATTGGGTGTTAAGAATGAAAGCATTGAAAAATCGCTGGACGGTTGTCCGTTGTTGCGAGGCAGAAAAAGGGCAATCGTTCTCTTTAAAAGCGGGTTTATCTAGGGCAAAAGAGGAGAAAGCAGATGGGGTGGTCGTTCTCCTTGCTGATCAGCCTTTTATTCGAACAGAAATGATTAACGAACTAATCTTTTCAGTACGAACAATACGTAAGCAACCATAAAAAACTAGATTTTTTAGCCGCGATGTTTGGGAACTTATTAAGGCCGCCTGTTTTACTATCAAAAAATCTTTTTCTAAAACTGATAACACTCACAGGAGATGCTGGTGCACAAGGAATTATACGCCAAAATCCCGATTTAAATGGGATTTCCATCATCTATGAAGATCGAAAGGCTTTTTTGATATTGATACAAAGGAAGATTACCAATTGGCGAGAGAAGGAGGGATATAAAAATGAGCATGAGGATACTGGCTGCAAAAGTTTGGACTCCAACAGACATTAAAGAGGCATGGACATTAAGGGAAAAATTTCATTTGCAATCATGCTTTGTTGCTGGAGGGACACTGCTACAAACTCAGTGGGAAAAGGGGGTACCGTATCCTCCTCAACTGATAAGTCTTGAAAAAGTAGAAGGACTTGAGGGGATTAACTACAAAACGGAAGGAACAAAACGTTTTCTACAGATTGGTGCAATGACCAAGTTGGCCACTTGTCGCAATCATCCTGTTATTAAAGAAAAGTGGTCTTTATTATCAACAGCAATTCAGCAAATTGCTGCGCCAGCCATTCGTAACTTAGGAACGATTGGTGGAAATGTAGCCTATGGATTTGGTGATGCCATTCCTGCTCTTTTAACGATGGATGCGGAAGTGTCATACTTTGATGGAAAAACAATAAAAACCGAAAAACTAGATCATTGGTTGAATACAAGACAAAATAAGGAGGTTCTGCTTACTGGCGTCATTCTGCAAGAATATCGTCACTCTTCATTTGTTACTCAATTTTATAAAAAGGTTGGGCGGAGAGAGGCTTTTTCAGGATCAGTTGTGACGGTTTCAGGAGTGATAGGCAAAAATGATGCAGGGGTGATCGATTTTGTTCGATTAGCAGTAGGTGGAGGAGATAATCGTCCTCATCGTTTAAAAGCAACAGAACAATTGCTAATAGATCAAATGATAAATCCCAAGTTGTTAAGGAATGTATATGAAACGATCCTTAATGAATTTCATCCCATTTCTGATGTTTTTTACTCTGATGACTATCGGCGATGGGTGACGGCCAATATCATTATTTCCGAATTAAGTAGATTGGAGGGATAATCATGAAATTTACCTATTCTAACAATTTACAGAGATCCCTTATACGACCAGATGGAGTAGATAAGGTAACAGGTAAATTAAAGTTTTTAACAGATCTTTCTTTTCCTAATATGCTTCATGGGAAAATTTTACGTAGTGCGTATCCTCATGCCAAAATTATTTCTATCTCTACAAAAAAAGCGGAAGAGTTGCCGGGAGTGCGAGCTGTTATTACTAGTAAAGATGTGCCGGGATTAAATCGATTTGGGTTAATTTTTCCCGATCAGCCGGTTTTGTGCGATGAGCGGGTTCGATATGTAGGAGATGCTGTTGCTGCTGTGGCAGCAGAAACGGAAGAAATAGCGGAAAAAGCGCTTCAGCTAATCGAAGTGGAATATGAGCCTTTGCCTGTTATCGATGATCCGGAACAGGCTCTTCTTCCTTCAGCACCTCGATTACATCCTGACGGAAATATTCTTCATCAAGCTTCCTATCAAAAAGGAAATGTAGAAGAAGCCTTTCAAACATGTGATGTGATTGTGGAAGAAACGTATGAGTTGCCTCGTCAAATGCACGCGTATATGGAAACGGAAGGAGGGGTGATTGTTCCAGAAAAGGATGGAAGGATTACTGTGTATGTCGGAACACAACATGGATATAAAGATCGTTTCCAATTAGCCCGAATTTTAAATGTTCCTGAAAGTAAAATCAGGGTGGTTTCCAGTCCAATCGGCGGATCTTTCGGCGGCAAAGATGAGTTGAATATTCAGCCGTACGGTGCATTATTGGCGATAAAAACTGGATGTCCGGTGAAAATTCACCAAAGCAGACGCGAATCTGTTAGATCCGGACTAAAAAGGCACCCAATGAAGATTACGATGAAGACAGGTGCCAGCCGTAATGGTAAAATTCTTGCTCATCAAGTACGAATTATTGCGGATACGGGTGCTTACGCTACGTTAGGTCCGGCTGTATTAGATTTTGCGGTTGAGCATGCAACAGGACCTTATATTATCCCAAATGTGCATGTTGAAGGGTTAAGTGTCTATACAAACAATGGTGTTGCTGGAGAGTTCAGAGGATTTGGAGGAAATCAAGTGACCTTTGCGTTGGAGGGGCAAATCGACCGTTTGGCGGTCAAGCTTGGAATCTGTCCAATGGAGTTGAGAAAAAGAAATCTCCGCAAAGCCGATGATCTAGGTCCAGTAGGTCAAGAGATTGCACCTACTGATGGGGCAGCACAAGTTTTAAAAGCGATTAGTCAATCTCCTCTTTTAAATAAAAAAGAGAGCATAGAGTGGGGAGAAGGCACTGATCGATGGAAAAAAACAGGTATAGGCGTTGCCATTGCGATGCACGGAGGAGGACTTGGATATGGACGTTTAGACCCAGCAGGGGGCCGTCTATCGTTAAATGAGGATGGAAAAATTGAAATTGCTTTCGGCTTCGAAGAATTTGGCCAAGGGCTGCTTTTTGTCATTGAACAGCTAGTAATAAAAGAAATAGGCTGCTCAGCAAATGATATAAAAATCACGATTGGCGATACTGATCGCGTTCCCCGCTCCGGTTCTTCTACCGCTTCACGGGGAACAAGCATGGTGTGGCATGCGCTTCAACGGATGAAAGATCCTTTTAAAAAAAGATTATTAGAAAAAGCTTCTCAATGCACTGGAGTGCCAGCCACTCAATTGTATTTAGGTCCCATTGGAATTTGGTCCTGCGGATTGAATTCTGAGCCTCTCATCACTTATCAGCAAATAGCCCATGAAACGAAGGATGATCCCATCCAAATCGAGACGGAATTTCATTTTCCAACGACTCCTCATTCCATTCCTGGCGGGCACTATTTATATTCTTTTGCCGCTTGTGCGGTAAAAGTCGAAGTAGATGAATTAACGGGAATAGTGCGAGTGAAAAATTTGGAGCAGGCGGTTGCTGCAGGTCCGGTGATTTATCCAACAGGCTACTTGGGGCAAATTGAAGGTGGCTCAGTTATGGCATTAGGATATACGTTACTAGAAGAAGCGATAATGGAAAAGGGAAAGTACGTAACAGAAAATTTCGACTCCTATCTTATTCCTACCATAAATGATATTCCGCATTCTATGGATATAACAGCTATAGAAGAATTGTACGAGGGAGATCCTTATGGTCCAAGAGGTGTAGGCGAAATTGGGACGGTGGCCGTTGCTCCGGCGATTGCTAAAGCTATTTATGACGCGATTGGCTTGTGGGTTACTAAGCTGCCTGTGTCTCGTGAGGAAATTGTAAAAGCAGTGAATCAAAGGGAGATGAGAGAGTGGTTGACAACAAAATTGTAGGAAAAGCTAAACCTCCGTTGGAGGAAAAAATAAAAATCTCGCTTATTGTTAATGAACAAGCAAAGGAACTGTTTGTAGATGCAACTATGCGTCTTGTTGATATACTAAGAGAAGAATTGCAATTAACGGGCACAAAAGTTTCTTGTGGAATTGGTCGATGCGGTGCCTGTTCAGTCATTATGGATGGAAAATTAGTCAATTCTTGCTTAGTGAGGGCCTATCAATCAGATCAGAAGGAGATTATAACGATTGAAGGTCTAGGAAGGAATGGACTTCATCCGATTCAAAAGGCTTTTTTGGAAGAAGGAGGCTTTCAATGCGGATACTGCACACCGGGAATGATAATGGCTGTAAAATCCATTTTTGATCAATATGCCAATCCAACTGCGGAGCAAATTCTCGAAGGATTATCAGGAAATCTTTGTAGATGTACCGGTTATGGCGGCATCATCAGAGCGATTCAGAAACTGGCTCAATTATAAAAATATAAAGAGTACGGGTTTTCCCGCAAGTTTGCGGGAGATCTTTTTATAATCGGTTTCATAGCGTAACAAAAGGGCTGATTCAACGTGTATTTGAATCAGCCCCATATATTTTTAGCTTCCTCGATATACTTGATATCCCCACGGAGAGATGAGCAAAGGAATGTGGTAATGGGAATTAGGTTGGGAAATTCCAAAGTGAACTACAACTTTATCTAAAAATAGAGGTTCATCCAATTTTAGGCCTTTTCTCAGAAAATAATCACCGATGTAAAATACAAGTTCATATTTCCCTGGAACGATTTCGTGCTCATCTAATAATGGCCGGTCAACGCGACCATGTTGATTTGTGATAGTCGTTTGCAGCAACCATTTTTTTGTTTCCAATTCATCATCGAAACGAAACAACTTTATTTTTACATTTTCAGCTGGTGTTCCATGTGTTAAATCTAAAATATGTGTCGTTAACCCGCTCATCTAAGTGCTCCTTTATATTGAATTTCAGCAGAAAGCATTTTGTGTTGCAAGTCTTCTTGTGTAACAGTAAAGCACTGAAATCCGTATGGTGGTCGCGGTTCAGTATATACTTTTCCTTGTGATCCAGGAATTTCTTCAACGATTTTATCCCATGTATGGTTTTGAGATTCAAAGTTTATTTCTTGGAGTTGAGGGAATCTTTCTAATATTCTGCAACCGATTAAATAAATTAAGTGTTGGATGGAAAGTGTTTCTGTTTCATGAAATACCGAAGTGGCAATGTCGCGAATTTGTTCGGCTGCAACATAATATTCTGGATTATCACCAAATGAGTCTTCAATGTTTTTGTATTTCCATTTGATGTTTAAGTAAACAAATAGCGGGCGGTTTGTATCCTCTGGAAGGGTTGTGTATTCGTCGCGAATAAAACCGACAAAAGAATTACCGCTAACTTTAATTAATTGAAGGTCAGAAATTCCGCTGTATTGATCGATAATATCTATACTGTCATTTTCTCTTCGAACCATGTTTAAAGTAGCAAAGGAATATTCATTTCGGGATCTTTTAAAAACTAGGTCACTAGCTGTTATATTTCCATCACTTAATGTGAAAGTTGTTTCAAATGGAATTTCCTCTCCAATCAATGAAATAGTTTCAATATGAGAATATTTCTTTAAAAATGAAGTTGCTACATATTTTAAAAATCCTTCAATCGTTGTTCCTGTATAGCTGGCTAAATGTCTTTGAATAAAATTTTTCATCGAGTCCGTTGCAACGACTAAGCTATTATCTCCTTCCGTAAAAGAGGTTAACAACTTTGCTCCTCCCACTGCTATTTTTACATTTACTCCAAAAATAATATTGTTTCGACCAGAAAAAGAAGATTCAGGAATCGTTCTTATCCCTGTAAGTGGTTTTAAATTTGTGCGGTAGGCAAATACGTCTCCTTTTCCATAATACATGACTCTTTCTTTATTATTGGTCATAGAAATCATCTCTCCCCCATTAATTATTTCTTGTAAACGAAACATCGCGATTTTTTTTATTTCTTCTAATGCTTGTTCAAACTCTGTTCTATAATTATTTTTTAGTCTTTCTTTTATCGTTCTATAAATATCTTGTTTTGTTTTTCCGCGAACTGCCATTACGAAAGGGAATCCAAACTTATCCATATATTCTTTGTTGAGTAGCATTAGATGATTATGTTCATCTTCTGTTAATTCATTTAATCCAGCATGTTTCTGTTCCTTTTGAGAGAAATCTGTTACTTTTGCATTAGTGCCTAAATGTGGGTGCATTCTAATTAATTTTAATTTTTCGTTCTCCGAAGCTGTTTTGACAATCTCCACCATTTTATCATATAGAGATTGAAATGAGGAGAATGGCCGATAGGGCTCTGCCCGTTCTGCCACCCATGAAGAATGCTCAAAAACTCCTCCTAATTGATTAATAAATTCAGAAGCACTCATTTCGTTTAATTGTTCTAATCGCATCATTTTCCCCTTTTTCTTGTGATTCTATTCTATTGTTGTTTTTAAAGTGTTATTAACAGTTGGCTTTTCCTTTAATGAAAGATTAAAAAACAAGTTTAAGATAATAGCAGTTAAGCTGCCTGTTACAATTCCATCTCCTAAAAGATTTGGGCCTTTCCAAGATTTTTGTTCAATGGCATTCCCTCCTCTTTTTTTGTAAATAAAATGACATTAATTGTTACTTTATATAACATAATAAAGTAAGATGATGTAGATGTCATTAGTTAATTTGTACAATTGTTTTTTAGAAGAGTTGACAAATTGCATAAAAAACAAAAAGTTCAGTATGAAATTAGGCGGAGTAGGTAAATATCGATGTTACAAAATCTAACAATTATAAAAAAGACTTTTTTTATAAATGAAGTAAATTTTTGATGCGAAACGCTAAACGAAGGCGGAAGGTAGTATCAGGATCTTTTAGGCTTTTTCCGATTAGTTTTTCGCAATTTTCTAAACGATAAATTACGGTATTTCGATGAACGTATAGTTTCTTCGCTGTTTCTGAAATTTGACAATGGTTCTCTAGAAATACAAATAATGTATGCAATAGGATTTGGTTTTCGTGTATAGACTGATCTGATAATTTTTGTAATGTTTCGTTGTAAAAATCTTTTAAATCTTGTGTGGGGATCATCTGTAAAAGTTCGAAAATATCTTTTCTTCGATAGATTTGAATAAACTGGCGATTTCCTGACAGCCGGCCAGTCTGCAATGCTTCCAAAGCTTCCCTGAATCCTTTTTGGACATCTAAAAATTGTTGGCATAAGTTGCTAAGTCCGAAAGAAACAGTCCGGTTATATCTGTTTTTGATTTTAATCTGCAGCTCTTCTAGGAAAGGGAGAATGATCGTATTGAGTTCTGTCCAAGATTCTGTGATAGGGAATAGTAAAATACAAATATTTCCTTTTACGAAATGATGAATGGATTTAGAAAAGATGTGACTTTCTTCTTCTATAAACTCAAAAATAGTATCAATTTCTTTGTGGGATTCTGTGAAACTTAACATCGTCCTGCTCTCATCAAGTTTTCCAACTGCACAAATATAGGATTGGTCATTGATAATCTGAAATTCTTTTGCCTTAATAGTCACTTCTTCTAGGGATTGAAATGCCCCTTCTGTAAAATTAATAAAAAACTCATTGCGCACTTTTTTTGTGTATTGTTTTAATGCATTTTCTTTCATTAATTCAAAGGAAATAACATTGGCTGCTTGCTCAATGGTTAAAATCATTGACGGGTTAGAAAAGGGAATCATACCTATTACAGCTAAGCAACCGCTGTTTTCCTCATGGGTGTAGATTGGAAATACAGAAACAACCTCTCGGTTAGATATAATGGAAAAACAAGAATAAGAAGTGTTTGGTAAAAAAAAGCGAAATCCATTTGTGTATAGTTTCCTGAGTTCATCAGAAAGATTGGAGAACGGATGAGAAGAACCGATAATTCGAAAATGCTTATTCAGTAATATAATTGGATATTTAATCATGGAAGATAAGCTTCTGAGCAAGGATGTTAACCCTTTGCCACTCATAATATGCTTGGTAAATTTTTGATGCGTTTCAATAGCTAAGAGCAATTCATTTGTTCGTTTATCAAGAATATAACTTAATGATTGGTTGACAACTTCTCCTAATGAAATATCTATTGGCAGTTCTATGATGGGGAATCCGATTTCATTGGCATAGGCAAGAGCGTTTTCCGGAATTTCTTCTAAAAACCGTTTTGTTTTAATGGCAAGACCTGCACATTGTTGTTCCACCATGCTTTTGATTAACTCAAGTAAGTCGTGTGGGTTGTCTTTAAGGTGATATGCTGTAGTTACAAGTAATTCATTCGGTTTTAAGTAATAGATGATATCGGGAGCATCCATCATATTTACACTATACACCTCTCTTTCTTTTCCCTTATGCCCCGCAATTAATCTTGCATTGTGGAAAGCAGGTATATGTAATATATCTGAAATCTTCATACTCCTCACTCCTTTTGGTTAAATTGAACAAAAAATTATAAAATTTATAGCGATTTTACCAATGAATATAGAGGAAAATCAAGCTAAAATCAACTTATATAACACAATATGTTATATTTTATAACATTTATTTTCATTTGAAAAAGAAAGAGGCGAGAGTGGGGATGCAGACGCTTTATCAAAAAGTAAACGCAGATCGAATCGTACGTCGGATTGAAGAACTTGCGAAATGCAGCATGACTAAAAAAGGAGTGACCCGCCTTTCCTTTTCAAGGGAAAGCGAAATGGCTAATGAGCTGGTGGCGCAATGGATGCAGGAAGCAGGCATGACAGTTCGCAGGGATGGTCTTAATAATATCATCGGTCGTTACGAAGGGAAATGGCCTGACGCGCCAGTACTGCTCATTGGGTCGCATCTCGACTCTATCATTGAAGCTGGGAAATATGACGGGGTACTTGGCGTGATTGCAGCGATTGAAGTGATTCAAACCCTATATGAAAACGGTATGAGACCCAACAATCCAATTGAAGTGATCGGCTTTTGCGATGAGGAAGGTGCTAGATTTCATACAACGCTGCTTGGCAGTCGGGCAATTGCGGGTAATCTGCGGGAAGAAGAACTGTTTGCGAAAGATGCAAATGGGATTACATTGGCAGAAGCCATGAAAGAGATCGGTCTTGATCCATTTCAATACCACACGGCTGCCCGTCATCCGAAAACAATCCTTGGTTATCTTGAATTGCATATTGAACAAGGTCCAATTCTTGAACAAATGAATCAAGCCTGCGGGGTCGTATCCGGGATTGCTGGACAGTCCCGATATAAATTCCGGGTGGAAGGATTAGTGGGGCATGCGGGAACCGTACCGTTGCCGCTGAGAAAAGACGCACTTGCCGGAACAGCGGAAATGATCCTGGCAATCGAACAGATCGTTCTCCAATATGAGAATTTGATGGCTACCGTAGGAAAGCTGTCTGTATTTCCGGGGGCCAGCAATGTGATTCCGGGATTGGTCGAAGGAACACTTGATGTCCGGTCGATTGACGATGGAACTAGAAGAACCGCACTGAACCGAATCATAGAGGAATGTAAGGAGATTGCCAAACAACGGGGATTAGTTTGCGAGTTTACAAAAGTCATGGAATCTCCTGCTGTGCTATGTTCGAGTCGTTTTATCGATGTGATTTCTTCGGTTCTCGAGGAGCGCAAAATGAAGTCAGTTCGACTTGTTAGCGGAGCGGGACATGATGCGATGGCATTAGCTTCTATAACTGACATTGGCATGATCTTTGTCAGATGCAAAAATGGTCTGAGTCATCATCCTGACGAATTTGTAGCAGCCGAGGACATTAAAATAGGAACCTCTGTGCTGCTGGATGTTGCTCTGAAGTTGACATCATAAAAAAGTCTTAAGATTAGAAGGGGGAATCATCAATGGCAACTATCAAATGTCAAGCGAAGCAGGAAATTTTGCAATGGATTGAATCTGAAAGGCACAACCTCATCAAATTTCTACGGGAACTGGTCGCCATACCGTCGGACAATCCGCCGGGCGACTGTTATGCCATCGCAGAGCACATTTATAAACGTCTGCATGATTTTCAATTTGAAGATGTCGCGCTGTTGGAAGTAGACCCGGAGGAAGTCAGGGAAAAAGGGATGGTTCGGGTGGCAAACGTTGTCGCTAAAACCATCTTTGGGGACGGAAAAGGGCCTGAAATTGTCCTCAACGCTCATGGAGATGTGGTGGCGCCGGGACTTGGCTGGACGTATGATCCGTATGGCGGACAAATCGTTGACGGGAAGCTGTATGGTCGCGGTGCTGCCGTATCCAAATCGGACATTGCATCGTATACCTTCGCGGTCATGGCCCTTCGTCAAGTGACAGAGAAGTTGTCGGGCAAAGCGTCCTTGGCATTTAACTTCGATGAGGAGACAGGCGGAGAAATCGGTCCGAAGTGGATGATCGAAAAGGGATATATTCAGCCGGATATGGCGTTTTCAGCTGGATTCACGTATTCGATTGTAAACTCCCATAACGGATGTCTGCACCTTGAGATACGAATCAAAGGCAAGTCGGCACATGCAGCAGCGCCGTATACAGGACATGACGCCATCGAAGCGATGACCGGTGTGCTACAGGCGCTGTACGACTATCGCCGGACGTTAGATCAAAAACGTTCCAGTGTTCCTGGAATCGAGTCTCCCACATTAGTAGTCGGATTAATCTCGGGAGGAATCAACACTAACGTGGTGCCGGATCAGTGCACAATCCGGATTGACCGCCGGTTGATCCCTGAGGAAGACGGGGAACAGGTGGAAATGGAAATTCGCGAACTGGTGGAACAGGTGGTTAAGCGCTATGAAGGAATCCGGGCGGAGTTTGAACGCATACTGCTGGCGAAAAGCTTCAAGCCGACACCGGTAGATTCCCCATTGATCCAGACGCTTATGGCAAACTGGAAAGAAATTATGGACGGAGAGCCAGAGATTCACGGAATTCCGTTGTACACCGATGCGAGACATTTTGCGGAAGCCGGAGTTCCTGTCGTCCTGTTTGGCGCGGGTCCTCGGACCTTGTTGGAAGCCAACGGCCATCGGGCGGATGAACATGTCCGGATTGAAGATTTGGTCAAAGCAACAAAAATTGTGGCACTTACTCTTTATGATTTGCTTCGGACAGACAAATAACTTTATTCTCTTTGCGCTTTAAACAACAAAAGAGGACTCCTTGGTACCGCGAGTTGGCTGGTCGTTGTGGAAACAGAATTGCCTACCAAGGAGTGCCCAAAATCCTTTCAATGTGATGGAATCCAACCGTGTTCTTGTCATTACACTTTTTGTTTATTGCTATAGCACAACGAACATCCTTGCGGTTTGGTGTTTGAAACAAAAATGAGAGTACAGTGTACAGACAGTGTGAGTAAGTAACACGGTATGACCAAATCTAGTAATCAAGTTCACAACAATCTATGGGGAGGGGGATTACAAATGAACAATAAAGTGGACAATGTGCAGGAGGAATTATTTACCGAAACGATTACCGACTATAGCGAGCGGCTCTACAACGAGGACTTGGCTCCGCCAAAGGAGCGAAAATGGGGTTTCTTTAGCCTGTTGTCAATGTGGATGTCTGACGTGCACAGCATCGGCGGCTATACATTTGCTGCGGGACTGTTCTTTTTGGGGCTTGCAGGCTGGCAAGTTTTCATTGCGATCATTCTCGGTGCCCTGCTTGTAAATTATTTTGTCAACCTACTCTCTATTCCCGGAACGAAAATGGGTCTTCCGTACCCCGTTATGGCGCGTGTTTCATTTGGCGTGTTTGGTGCAAACATACCGGCGCTTATACGTGGAATTATCGCGATTTTTTGGTATGGCATACAAACATACCTTGCCTCGAATGCGGTGGTCGGTGTACTGCTACTATTTATGCCGGGTTTAGTTACTCTAAATGATACATCTTTTCTAGACCTTTCTTTATTGGGGTGGATCGGATTCCTGATTCTCTGGGCTTTGCAATTGTTTATCGCAGTATATGGCATGGAGAAGATTCGCAAATTTGATAATTTTGCGGGTACCGCAGTATATGTGATGATGCTATTCTTGCTTATTTGGATCGTTGTTAAGGCGAATGGAAATATCAACATCATGGACAGATTTGTTGAAGCGTCTGCAGGTAAACAAATTCATTCTTTCTTTGCGGCAATCGCATTGGTAGTAGCGTATTTCTCGACACTGATGTTGAATGCCTGTGATTTTACACGTTTTTCTACTTCAACAAAGGTAACAAAACGTGGTAATTTCTATGGTATACCAGTTAACTTGACAGCATTTTCCTTGGCTACTGTAGTTATTACAGCAGGTACAATTACAGTTTTTGGTGAGGCAATTGTTGATCCTGTTTTGATCGTGCAAAAGATTGAGAATAGTGTGGTCAATTTAATTGCTGCAATTGTTTTCATCGTTGCAACGTTAGCCATTAATATTGTCGCGAACCTTGTATCTCCTGCATATGATCTTGCCAATGCAGCGCCGAAACATATAAATTTCAAGAAAGGAACGATTATTACCGCGATTCTGTCCGTTCTTGTCATGCCCTGGAAAATTTATGGGAGCCCTGTAGCTGTCAACTATTTCTTGGGAGGGCTTGGAGCTTTCCTCGGTCCAATTTTCGGAGTAATGGTTATTGACTATTACTTAGTTAAGCAGCAAAAAGTTGATGTTCACTCTCTTTATAAGGAAGGTGCCACATCCCCTTATTGGTATAAAAATGGGTTTAACCTACAGGCGTTGGCTGCCTTTATTATCGGATCTATTTTCGCTGCAATTGTCGCACTAGTTCCAATGTTTTCATATTTTGCTCCCTTTTCATGGTTTATTGGTGCAATGATTTCTGCCGTCGCCTACCGCGGATTAATGCAACGCAATCAACAAATAGTTGTGGATAAAACTCAATCTATATCTGTAATCGAGTAAAAGGGGGATTGGCGTGAAAGAAAGTAGTTACGATCTTATTATACGCAATGGGCAGATTGTTACCGAAGATGGAATATTTCAAGGGGACATTGCCGTGTGCGAGCAAAAAATCGTTCAAATTGGATCTATACCGTCAGGGAGAAAAGCCAAGCTAGAGATTGATGCTTTCGGTCTGCACGTCTTGCCCGGTTTGATCGATACCCATGTTCACTTTAATGAACCCGGTCGGACGGACTGGGAAGGTTTCTACACAGGCTCCCGAAGTTTGGCTGCGGGGGGAGTCACAACTTTCTTTGATATGCCTCTTAATAGCAGTCCCCCGACTACATCGACATACGGCTTTCAAGTCAAAAAAGAAGCGGCCATACAAAAATCGATTCTTGATTTTGGCCTTTGGGGAGGACTTGTTCCAGGAAATCTGGATTCCCTGGAACATCTTAAAGATTTAGGTGTTATTGGATTCAAAGGTTTTATGTCCGATAGCGGCATCGATGAGTTCCCTCACGTAGACGATTGTACTTTATTTAAAGGAATGCAAAAAATTGCAAGGCTGGGTTCCATCCTGGCCCTCCATGCCGAAAGTGATGTCATTACGAAACAACTCGCAGATTGGTATAAATCACAAGGGAATCGGACTGCACGGGATTATGTGGCTTCCCGTCCCGTTATATCAGAAATCGAAGCTGTAGGCAGGGCAGCGGCATATGCGGAAATTACGGGATGCAAGTTGCATATCGTACACGCAAGCAGTGGTAAGGTCATCAAGTATATAAGCGAAGCAAAACAAAGGGGGGTTGATATAACTGTTGAAACTTGCCCCCATTATCTGTCTTTTACCATTGAGGATCTGGAACGGCTTGGCGGAATGGCGAAATGTGCACCGCCTCTGCGGGAACGGGAGGATGTAGAATCGCTGTGGGAAGCTTTAAAATCCGGTGAAATTGATATCATCGGTTCAGATCATTCTCCTTCTCCTCCAGCAATGAAAGTTGCTTCGGATAACGGTGATTTCTTCAGTTTGTGGGGCGGAATATCGGGCGCACAGACAACCTTGAATGTTATGCTTGAGGAGGGGTATTGGCGGCGTGGAATTCCCTTGGAAGTCATTGTACGAGTAACAGCGACCAATCCGGCAAAACGGTTTGGTCTGTATCCACGGAAAGGTACTATTGCCGTTGGGAGTGACGCTGACCTGACATTGGTCGATTTGCAATCTTCTTTTGTCCTGAAGGAAACAGATCTTTTATATCGGCATCAACAAAGTCCGTATATAGGAAAAAGTTTCCGGGGGATAGTAACGCATACAATTCTTCGCGGAAGGGTTGTTTTTCAAAGAGGTGAAATAATTGACAGCAACATTTCTGGGCAAATAGTATAAATTATAGCCTGTTTCTTCTTCTAAGAAAATGGCATGAGTATTTCAGCTAAAGAGTAGAATGATAAGAAAATGAATGGATAATATTTGAAGAAATATAAAAATTCAGAATAATAATGCATATTCGCGCATGTAACAGACGGCGGAGAAACCCGTACCAACGTGGCTGTTCCAACTGGTTCAGGACATTTAAAGAGTCCATCGCAAAGTAGGTTTTCAATAAAGAAACATTTGATCGGCGTCTTTTTCAACACTGGTGGTTTTCTGTTACATAAAATAAATAAGAGGAAATTGATCTATATAAATTGAAATAAAGGTTTTCTCCCGTTCCACGGCGAATAAATACAAAGAG
>ERZ1673754.52-NODE-52-length-15661-cov-24.102589_pt1 | contig 15661 bp, 13 predicted proteins | sample MGYA00580183_ERZ1673754 | MGnify/ENA primary metagenome ERZ1673754 (study PRJEB41219, sample SAMN04549621) | soil metagenome | isolation source: soil | place: USA: Wyoming, Fireholl Drive Yellowstone National Park | collected 2009-07-28 ...
CAACCCTCGTCGGGGAATCATTCCGGAATGCCACCCACAAATATTTTACTCACACTTCACGCTGGGGTTGACGCTGCAGCTTTCCAAACCGGTCATCAAGCATCTCATTCATATTGTCGATGCCTTGACCACCAAGGGATTCTCTGGAACATTGACTGATATTCATCACTGGAGCTTTCATCCGAATCATCGAACGACGCTCAGTCACTTTTTCACGAAAAGCCCTTGGAACGAGGAAAGGCTGCTTGGGAAGCTTCAAGAGTGGATCCTTTCCCAGGTCGAACGACTGGCCAAACGGAAAAATCAACCCCTTTTTGTTTCAATTGATGATACGATTTGCCAAAAAACGAAGCCTTCGTCACGGGCTGCACACGCCATTCAAGGGTGTGATTGGCACTACTCGCATAAAGATCATCAATTGGTTTGGGGGCATTCGCTCGTTTGGCTGATGGTGCACACCTTCACGCAAGCGTTTCCGTTCGCGTTCCGCTTGTATGACAAGAAGGCGGGAAGAAGCAAAATCGACCTGGCGATGGAGCTGCTTTCCTCGATCAAGGGGAAGCTGACTCAGCCGGTGTATGTGCTTATGGACTCTTGGTATCCGTCCAAAATGCTCATCGAAGCCTGTCTGAAAAAGGGATTCCATGTCATCGCGATGCTCAAGACGAACCGGATTCTCTACCCGAAAGGCATCGCCGTCCAAGCCAAGCAGTTCGCCCGCTATATCGAGCCAAAAGACACCCGCCTCGTCACGGTGGGTCAGGAGCGTTACCGCGTGTATCGCTATGAGGGGGCCATCCATGGCCTCGATGACGCCGTGGTGCTGCTGGCTTGGAAGGCGGATCAGCCGATGACGCCGGAACATCTCCATTGTGTCTTGAGCACCGACCGGGAGCTCGGGGACGAAGACATCTTGCGTTACTATGCTCAGCGTTGGACGATCGAATGCTTTTTCCGGCAGGCGAAAGACCAACTGAAGCTGGATGGATACCGGGTTCGCCACGTTCGGGCGGTGAAACGGTATTGGGCGGTGGTGCTCTTGGCCTCTGTTTACAGCATCGCCGAATCCCGACAAAACCTCTCCGCCGGGCTGGAGCTTCTTCGGTCGCGGAAAGACCACAGCGTCGTCGAGTTCATTTATGACGCTGCGAAGCAAGGAATTCCCATTGATGTGATCAAAAAACAGCTCCGTATCGCGTAAGGGGGACCCTGTTTGTCTCTCTAACTATGGAAATTATTGTAATGAAAAATGCTCATCTACAGATTTACTATATAAATGCACCTTGAAAAGTTAACTTTTCGATTACGCGGCACACCCCCAAGCGTCACAACACTTCCTCCGGACGTTCCTGAATGTAATGAACAAATCGTTGAACCGCCGGGTTGAGTTGCGGCGAGTAGGGCGGGAGATACAGGAAATGAAAACAATGCCCTTCTTCCCGCAAAAAGTCCTTCACCATTCGAGCGTGATGAATCCGGGCATTGTCCAAGACGAGCGCGATGATCCGGTTGGGATGCCGCTCTTTGAGCAGACGCAAGAAATCCAAGAACATCACGGCGTTGGCGGCTTCTGCTTGGTGAAGCATAGTGTCCCCATCATGGACGTTCACGGCGCCAAATACCAAAACTGGCATGATGACCGAACGTCGGCACTCGTTTTTGACGGCCAACCTCGGACCAAGTGGATCGCAAGACATGGTAAGAGCGGATATGCGTTTCGTCCATGTACAGAAGAACGGCATCTTCTGTTTCCTTCGTGATCAAGTTTTTTTATCAGATTCATTTGCTTTTCGAATTGCTTTTGCTTATCCGGATTCCCTTTCGCCAGCGTGTACGTAGGGCGAGTCCATGACAGACCTTGACGGTGCAGGAGTTTTCGCAGCGCTTCGCGGGAAATGGAAACCCCAAAGTGCTTTTCGACGTAGGATTGCAGGAGTTTGGTGTTCCATGCCGAAGCGACATCCCAGCCCCGTTCCGCGGGAGCGGTGGTCAGCACAAGCCGTTTCATCTCTTCTTGCTGTTCTTCAGTGAGAAACGGCTCCCGTCCAGGGGCGAAATCCCGATGAAGCAAGAGCTCCAGACCGCCTTCGTTGAACAGCGACACATAATGGGAAACGGTTTGTCGACACACGTTGACCATGGAGGCCGCCTCTTTGCCCGAACAACCTTCCATGACCAAGCGAACGGCCATCACCCGTTGGCGAAGAAGCGCGTTTTTGATTTTCCGTTCCTGTTTGCGAAGCGTCCGTGGCGTCCATCCGTGATCATGGGTGATCTTGAGACGTTTCATGAATGATCCCGCTCCTTTTCCATAGGTTTTCTTAGGAACAGGATAACCGGAGTGTGCACTGGCTATACGAAGGTTAACTTTTTAATGAGCATGTATATAGTTTTGCAACACCATCGATTATTGTGAAAAACCTGTTTCTGAAATAATATGCTCAGTTTAATAGGACTTATAATACTATTCATATTTTTCTAAAAATTTAATAAAATCTTGCTGGAATTCATGTCTTTGTTTAATATCTTTTGAATTAAAGAAGGTTTTTCCTCTTTCTATATTTACTAAACTAGCCAATCCAGGAAAGAAAGTTTGACCAGCTCCACCTGAAGATGAAAATTTTTTAACCTGTATTAATAACCTAACATCATCAGATTTGATAATTGGATTTCTTAATGAATTTCTATAAGGCGAATAGATGCTAACAGAATAATTTAAAGCTTTAATTATTACATGTTTATTAAAGAAATATGGTTTACTCTTTAATCTCTTTAATTGTTCATAATCCAAATTCTTTAGACTTTTATGTAATAAAGTTATTTTATTTTCTAATTCCTTTGGTAACCTTAGAAGTTCGATATTTCTCTCGAATTGAGCTGGGCAAACTAATTGATGTCTTTCCCACTCACCCGGATAACTACTCTTTCCAGTAAAAACATAATTAAACATTAAATCCAAAGACATTAGCTTTTTATGAATAAAAAATAATAAACTAATAAATTTATTCGATTTTAAGGTTTCCCATCCTCCTATAAGTTTTAACTCCAATCCAATAGGACTATTATTTTGGATATAATTATCAATTGAGTAAGGTTTTTTTTCTACAAACTTAAATTTTTCAAAACTAATCATATGATTCATTATTTCACTTGCCAAAAACATTGTCGGATCTAATAAGTTGATCAACTTTTCATTTTTCTTTATGTTGGAGACTTTCGCTTTATCTAAGTGACTTTTGGGCCAATAATTAAGATGAATATGAAATTTATTTACTGACATAGCACTTGTCCTATCTGGTAAATGGTTAAAATTATATACTATGTGTAGGTGACCATTATCTAAATTAAATTTTATTATGTTTTTGATTTTGCTTATAAAATCCACAAATTGGTACGTTTTAAACATAATTTTCCTAGCTGTTGTATATGATAGATCACAAATTGAAGGTCTATTTATTAAATTAGTCTCCATTAGCATTAAATCATAAAAAGCATGCGGCTTTCTTTTATTTGCAACAGAGATTCGATTTTCGCCATCCCAAAAATCTTTTAGTACTCCTGGAAAATCAGTTGATTTATCTGAATTATGGCTACCCCATAACTGATCATTTGTAAGAGAAGGAACCTCAAAGGATTCAATTATGTTCATTTCACTCAAATTATTAGGAAAAAGAAATTGTAACTTACCAACAGATTTATTTTGAATAGACTTAATCATATAGCTCTCCCTCTAGAAATATTGATGTATCAAGGCCTCGTGGCCTTTCAGGGGTATCAAAAAAATATTTTTCGACAAAATACTTTACATGCTTTTCCGGTTTTATTAATACATAACAGATCCTCGGCGCGCTTCGCAGCCACTGCTGGGTATTTTTTACTTCAGTGGAGGAAGGAAGCGTATACGATGCATCCTGGATCTCTGCGTCACTGATGAGGACGAACCCTCCCATGTCTCTGGGCATCCTTGTGCCAACATTCCTTCGTTCGGTCTCTTCGTCAGGCAGAGGCCGGCTAAGCTCCTCAAGGGACTCAAGGTCAAGGTGAAATGATGCCAGCTTCTCCGTGTCATCCTGTTGTCAAGAGCATTCTGTTTTACGCTAGGGGGCAGGCACTAGGCCTCCCGGTCTTGGACATGGGTGAAAACATCTTGAACCATTCGCTCCCCATCAAATGCCTGTTGCTTTGTGCAAATCGTAAATAGCACCTTCAACAGTTTGCCGCATCTCACATTTCGCACCCTGAATAAAAATTCAAAATAAGCCTGATTTGATCGAATAAAAATTAGTTATTTTACAATATTTGTATAAAAATTTATTTTTATGCGAATATTTGGGTTATTTTTTGTATATTATGCAAAGGTTGCGAAATATGAGCCGCATAACACCACGATCGATTGCTTTTGCGCAGCGGATTCACCGGCCGGATCGTGTAATATTCATGCAGCGTCCGAAACACCTCATTGTGTCGGATGAGGGGCACCATCGCCCGGAATAGGAGGGCGCGCAGCCGTTTTCATCCCCGTTTGGAGATGCGTTTTTGCCCTTTGTGCTGGCCGGAGGAATTCTCCTTGAGCGTCAGGCCCGCTAATTTAATTAACTGGCGCGGATCCCGATAGTGGGCAAAACTCCCGATTTCGGCCAACAGGTCGACGATCGTGGCATCCCCCAGACCGTCAACAATTTTCAGCCACTGGTATTCCATGGTCGTTTGCACCAAAGTGGTCATCTCGTCGTCAAGCGTGGCGATCTCCTCTTCCAATTGGCGATACCAGCAGACGAGCGTGGCGATTTCTAAACGAGCCTTCTGCAGTCCTTCCGTAACGCAATGGAACGGCTCGCGGCCTCAAGCAGCTTCCGGATTTTCGGTTTCTGCGGGGATTTCAGCCCTTCACTTTGCCGGTAGAGCTCTACGAGCTCCACGACGGTGTGGCCGGTGATGTCATCGGGAAATGGCGTAATTTCCAACACCGCCAACGCCATTTTACCAAAGGACGGGAAGGCCGTAGAAAACTCCGGAAAGTAACGATCCAGCCATCGAATGATTTGGTTTTGCACGGACGCTCGTTCTTTTCACCAGTTTCTCCCGAAACGTGCTTCCGACGCGCAAATCGGCTTCGATGTCTTGAAGGAGGCGGGGGCAGCTAAACCGCCCGTCTTTCGCCAGCTTGGCAATGACCATGGCATCTTTGGCATCATGCTTAGTGGGCAGGTTGTCATCAAGCTCTTTAGACCGGCGCGCGTGCATTGGGTTGACTATAGCCAATGGGAATCCCTTTCTCCTCGAGGAAATAAGCCAGATTCAGCCAGTAGTGTCCGGTCGGCTCGGTCGGCTCGATCGCCACGATGACCGCGGTTTTCCCAAATTTGTTCATCGCTTCAAGGATGCACTGATACAGCTGCTCGAACCCATGCTTGGACTGGATCACCGGAAACGACTTTTGGAGCACGCGCCCCCGGACATCGACGAAGCAGGCGTAGTGTTTCCGCTTGACGATGTCCATCCCCACAATGAGCGTTTGATCCGTGACTTGATTAATTTTGTGATTTTGTAGGATCTTCACCACAACATGTACTTGACAAGCAATGCGATTTCCTGCACAAGGATATGCCAAAATTACTGATTTACTGATTTTCCCTCACAAGCGTAAATGAAGGGATGTTCGAAAAAAAATCAAGTACAACTTTTGGTGAAGATCCATTTTGTATACAATTCATCTGAAGTCCTCCTTGGCATGAATTCAGGGTTCATTCATTGGTTGATATCCCTGCATCATACCAAGAGGTTTTTTTGTTCAAGTCCCCGGAAAAGCTTCTAAAAGGAATGCTCCTTACCTTGATTTCTTTAAAGGCAATTTATTTCACAATGTAATATTACACGATTTTTTGTATTTATTTACAGAGAATTTGAACTTGACATGGAGTTATATAACTCCATTGAAACCTGCTTGTAAAGACTAGAGGAATGTTTACTTTCTTCAAATCTTTTCAGTTTTGGTATAGTATTTTCAATTATCTTTAATTGTCCACCTAGTCCTCCTGACAAAATTAATATTCTATCACTAATATTAATAGCTTCTGTTATATCATGAGTTATAATAAATACTGAAAATCCAATTTCATTTTGCAATCTTAATAATAGTTTTTGCATATTATATCTACTTTGTAAGTCTAATGCACTAAATGGTTCATCTAAAAACATAATTTCAGGGTCATTACCTAGTACTTGAGCAAGGGCTACCCTTTGCTTCATTCCTCCTGATAGGTCTTCGGGATATAATAGTTCCGTCCCTAAAAGTTCCACTTTTTCTAGTAGCCGTTTTACTTCTATAACTCTTTGACTTTTTTTAACTTTTCTTAATTCAAAGACCAACTCTATATTTTGCCTGACATTTCTCCAAGGAAAAAGAGATAATTCTTGAGGTACATAACCAATAGGATATTTTTTTACGAAATTATTTGATAGTTTTCCCTCGTAATTTTTATCAAGACCACATAATATTCGGAGTAAGGTAGACTTTCCTACACCAGATGGTCCCATTAAAGCAATGATTTCTTTTCTATTAATTTCTATATCTATTCCTTTAAAAATATATCGATCCCCTATTTTTTTACTTAAATTATTACCTATTATTAGAGATGTCAATTACATCACCCTAAAAAAGTCCTTTAATATGGTACTTTTCAATATTCTTAATATTAAACTACTAAAAAAACCTAGTATACCTATTGTGAACATCCCAATAAAAACTTTTTCATACTGAAAAGTTTGATATGCGTTCCAAGTATAATAGCCAATCCCAAATGTTCCTGACAATGTTTCTGCTGTAATTACACCCATCCAACTTGCTCCGACCCCTACTAAAGTACCGGTATACAAAGCTGAAGTTATATACGGTATATATAATTTGATTAGTTTATCAAAAAACCGCCCATTATTCACCTCAATAATATAAACCAGTCTTTTAGGTATTTTTCCCATGCCCTCCACTACATTTACTAGTATTGGGAAAAAGGCTCCTATAAATGTTACAAATATTATACTCCCCTCTACACCATGAAATAAAATTGCTACAATCGGTACATACGCTAATAATGGTATTGGTCTAAAAATTTCGGTAACTGCAAAAACACAATTGTAAATGTATTTATTAATACCTGCCAAAACCCCTAAGGGAAATCCAATAAAAATTGCTAAAATTATACCCGTTAACACTCTGTATAAACTTACACTAATATTTTTAAAGTATATAGGATTTAATAATTCATCTTTCCAAGAATCTATTACTTTGATTGGTGAAGGAATATTATTGAAATAGAGAGGATCTTTAATATTAAAATACACTAGTAAATGCCAAGCGGATAGAAAAATTGATATTGAGCTTAATCTTATAATTATAATTCTAAAATTTCGCACAATACCCCCCCTAGTAAATTTTATCTTCTATCCAATGTTCTCCTTTATATTCTTCTTCAGTAAGGTATTTGGACCCATTTTTTTCAACAGCTTTTCTTAAATAGCTATCATCTATTAAATCTTTAATATTATACTCTTTATCAATAACTCCAACCTCAATTAAAAATTTTATACTTCCCTCAAAAGTTTTAAGATCTTTATGGTATATAGCAGAATCAAATCTTATTGATTTTACAAGTTCTTTTGTTATTTCCTTGTCATATCCTGTTTCTATATGAAAAATTTCGGCTGCTTTATCTGGTTTGTTAAAAATCAACTTATGCGCCTCATTTAACGATTCTAGAAATGTTATTAGTATTTCTTCATTTTCTTCATCTACCCATTTTTTATTTACTACGACAGCACTTAAATAATCAACTTTTGTATCTTCACCTTTAAAAAGTATTTTAGCTTTACCTTGTTTTATAGCCATTGTTGGGTAAGGTTCCCACGTAGCATGAGCTGCTATTTTTCCTGTATTTACATTTTCTAATCCTACAGCTACAGATTGATCTATTATAGTTACTTTATTTAACAAGTTATTAGACTTTAAAGTCTGTAAAAGCATTTTGTGTGCGCTTGATCCGTAGGGGACAGAAACCTCTTTCCCCTTTAACTGACTAATATCATTAATGCCATCAATTGGAGCTATTATGCTTTGATTCATCCCGTTTTTTCCTTTTCCATCAATAGCTACTATTTTCGCATCTAATTGTTCTAGCTCAACCGACTTGGCACCAGCTAATAAAGCAGGCATATCACCAAGGAATGCTATTTGTACTTTACCTGAAGACATAGCATTTACAAGTGGAACACCTGATGATGAGTTAAACCATTGTATTTCAATTTCCGCATCTGGATACATCTCTAATAATTTCTTTTCAAAAATCTTTTGATTTTTAATAATTGTAGCGCCCCACGTCTGAGCCGTAGGAGTTTGATATCCGATTGTTAAGCTTATACTTTTTTTATCTAGATTGGGTTTACTTTGCTTAGAAGAACAAGATGCCAATAATAGTACTATAAATATTAACAAAATTTTGAAATATTTATAGCTTATCGACATCATTTTTCCATTAACCCCCATACAACGTTCTCTTCGAACCAATCTCTTATAATGAATATTCGTTGTTCTACTTCTTTTAATGTATTTCCCCTCACCAGTACTATTGCTATAGAATCAATTACAGAGTTAGGATTATTAAAAGTTTCACCCTCATTTCCGAAAGGATCATACAATACTACCCAATCAAATGGAATTTTAGATGGCCTGGACAATAATTTACCATTTTTCGAAGGGATAAAGACTCCACCTACTAAACTTTTTAGTTCTACTGTCGAGGGGATTTCTATAGGTAATGAGCACTCATTTCTCACCCATATCCTATATAAATCTATTCCATACGCCTCATTTATAGCGGCATCAAGTCGTCCACCTCCGACTCTTGAAGCAATCTCACAAAAAACTAATTCATCATTTTCTGTATGGAAAATTTCACAATGGAATGGTGTAAAATTCGGAGTGGGTAATAATTTAATTATTTCTTCAGTAAAATATTTTATTCTTTTAAATAAACTGTGATTAGGTGGTAATAAAGTATACGAAGAACCTTTTTTAAAACTGAGTGCATCATCTAGATATTGTCCCACTGAAATAAAAGCTATTTTTCCATCGGAAATTATTCCATCAACATTGTGCATTGTCCCTTTTATAAAAGTTTCTACCATCATATCTTTTGGTATTCCTTTTTCTAAATATAATTTTAGCTCTTGATGGTTTTTTATTACACTTACACTTTTTGATGCCATTCCATCTACCGGTTTGATAATAAAAGGATAACCGTGTGTCTTTTCAAAGTCATATAAATCTACTGAGCTTTCAATTTTTTTATACGCAGGCGTTTTTAATCCGGCGCTAGAAACGTAGTCCTTCATAATAACTTTATCTCTGAAGGCAAGTGCACTTTTCATATTTTGACCTCTTAGATTAAATCTCTCTCTTAGTCTAGCTGCTCTAACAATTTCTGTTTCATCTAAAGCTATTATTGCATCATACGGATTTTGTTCATATAACTCAATTGCGTCATAATCTACCAAACCATTATCTTGAAACTTTTTATAAGATTTCTTTATATCAAATCCTACAAATTGATCTGAAAATCTCTCATTAGTGAACAAATATATTTCACTGTTATAATCTTCAAGCCATTCTTTGTATTTTGCAACATTAATCGGAAATCTGTTTAGTATCAATACTGCCAATTTCTTTCTCCTCCATTAACTCTAATTTATTAATCAAAATACCAATTGTTGAACATAATATTACAAACATTCCGATAAGATATATTATAATTTGAATAGAGATAACTTCTCCCAATTTACCAATTATACTATATATAAACGCACCTAATAATGAGATGAACATATTGATTATGCTGTTAACCCTTCCTTGAAAATTATTATCTACCTTTTCAAGAATTATAGTGCTAAATAATGTTCTTGACTGAAGTGCAACTGCACCTAGAAAAAACATCACTGTCCCGATAATTAATATGCTTTTCGTTACTGGAATTAAACACAGCAGCCCACCTAAAGCGGCTATACTCATCCAAATAAAATTTCTCCTACCCATTAATTTAATTATCCTTATTAGGCACAATCCGCCCACTATAGAACCCACTGCAAAAATACCTTCAAGGAGGCTTAATGTTGCCGGCCCTTCAGCTAAGATTTTAGTGACATAAGGAACCATAATAATATTGACTATCTGAATCACAAATTCGTTTAATGCTACTAAACAACCGAAAAGTACAATGATTTTTCTAGCAGATAAATACTTAGCAGTGGATTTCAATTGCACGAAAAAGTCATGAAACTCAATAGTATTTTTCTTTTTCAGAGTATTATTTTTCCGTTGTCTTATACTTAGAATACTTATTGCAGCTATAATAAACAAAATTGAATTAAAAAATACTGCAAATACATCTGCTATGTATTCAAAGAGAAAACCTGCAATAGCTGTTCCTATTATCATTCCTATTTGAAAAGTTACGTTTAATGACGTATTTCCCTTTAACAACTCATCGTTTGTTAATAGTTCCTTCATCAACCCTTTAAATGCAGGCATATAGAATCTATCGACAACATTCCAAAGAAAAGTTACTACATACAATATTAATAAATTTAAACTATCAATTAAAATTGCTAAAGGTATAATAATAAGTAATAGCGATCTTAAAAATTGTACAACAACAATAGTCTTCTTCCTATTCCAAATATCAACAAGCACACCAATAAAAGGTGATAATAAAATTCTTGGAATTGTAGAGATGGCCAAAACTGTCCCAATTGCTGAGGCTGTTTGAGTAATATCATAAGCTAACCAGGTTACTACAAAGGCCTGTAAACCAAATCCAATAGAACTAAAAAAATTATTAGATAACAGTAATAAAAAGGTCTTGTTTTGGTACATTAAAAATTGCTCCAATCATACTAATTTAACATTAATTTTTTTTATGGCATTTTTGGCTTTGGATAATGCGTCATCTGTACTATTACCTTTCGCAATAACATATGCTAATCTATCAAACGAACTTAAAGCAGATCTTACAACGTCACCTTTATTCTTCAATAAATTAGCTTCCACTACTCCTTCCGATGCTCTTACATTTTCTAAACCGTTTATTTCACATATTTCACCCTCTTCTTCAGGAAGATAGTACCAAATGGCGTGATAATGCTTTATTTTTAATTCCGGAATGCCTACATCTTCTCCTAATGTTTGTTGTGCGGTCATCTTAATTAAGTCTATACCTGTGGACTTTTCTATTAATTCTGGAATAAAATCCCCTCCCAATCTAGTATGCGTTTCAACAATGTTTATATTACCGCTTGGGTCCACTATAACCTCTGTATGAGAAGGTCCATGTGTTATTCCTAAACATGCAAGACAGTCATAAACTTTTTTTTCAATTTTTGATCTTATAGAAGAAGGAATGGAGGCAAATACAACATGCCCTTTTTCAACTGGATAAGTTTGATTTTTAAATTTCTTGGTTATGACAGTTACGATGTGCTTACCATTTTGACTAAAAACTTCAACACTATATTCATCTCCATTTAAATACTCTTCAACAAGCACTTCTTTATTAGGATTTTCAGCTTTTATAAGGGCTAAAGCTTTATCTATCTCATTCTTTTCCTTTATAATAGATACTCCAATACTTCCCCATTCATCTACAGGTTTAAGAACAACAGGAAGACCAACCCCATCAATGAATCTTTCAATATCTCGCCTATTTATTGCACAAGAAAATTTAACATTATCAATACCATTGCTATTTAATTTTTCTCTCATCAGTACTTTATTTCTTACTGTTTGAATAACTTCGTAACTATAAAAATTTAGACCGAGTTCCTCCGCAATTAATGCAGCTTTATCTTGCAGTTTTTCGTGATACGCCCCAATTGCATAAAACGGTTCAATTTTATTTATAGCTTTTGCTAATTCAATCCACTCATTCGTATCTTCAACATTTTCAATTCCTATAATTCTTTCATATATACCTGCATCACTATTTTTTATTTTTTTTCTGTCAGTCATTAATGTTAATTTTGCATTGTGTTTCTTTAACTGTTTATGGACGGGTCTCATACCGCCTATTACCAATACGTGTTTCGTCAATTTTTCATTACTCCTTTCATTCTTTTAGACTCTGCATTTTTAAGAAATTGTACTGGATCTGTTATCTTCTGATTTGTGTCAAATGAATAACATTCGTTTCTTAACCAGAAACGCTTTTCTATTTCCGGAAAAGGCAAGTCATATACACCTTCATCTTCGGAAGCTTTTCTCATCCATTCATATGTTAGGCCTCTTTCTTCATTCCATTGTTTTAAGTCTTTAGAAGATTTTATTTCATTATTGCTAAGCGCCCTTTTAAATCTTTTAATCTCTCTGGCGATTTGACTAGAACCATTATTAATTTGCCTGAAAATTTGTTCGGTTAATTCGTTAACATCTACAGTTTCAGTAATATCATAACCCAAGTTTTTTAATGACTTGATTCCAGCTGAAATTAATTTTAATGCTTTATCATCACAAACCTTATCACCAGATAAGGTTCCTGATAATGTTCTAATTATTTTTCTCATTGTATGTCCTGGACCTTTCCCCTCTGGTCTTACACCGTCATAATATAGCGCCATGAGTGTTCTTAAATGATTAGCCCATAGGTAAACTTCGTTATAGTTAAATTTAGGGAATTGTGCTTTTACTTCCTTCGTAAGATCAATAAAAAACTCACTTTCATACCAATGAATTAAATTATCTTTTACAAAGGAAAGTCGTTCGAGAAATAACGCACTATCTGTTGAAATTCCATTTATACCTTCGATAAACCCTATAGTCGAAATAGGTATAATGCCATGTTTATATGGTAAAAATATTTTCAAATAATATCCTTGCGGTTTATTTTTTCCTAGTCTTAACGGAATATTGTTTTCCCAACTAATAACATTTCTTTCTGGTACTTTCTTTGATAAGACGGTATTTCTAATCCCTAGTTCATACGGAGCTAAATAGATTAATTGAGAAGGATCTATACCTAAAGCTAGATTCAAAAAATTGAGAATAAAGTCTATAGATGGTTCTACACTTTTATCTCCAAACCGAAATATAGATAACATAACTTCAAATGGAGTAGCTAATGGATACTTCCCTACATCTTCTAATCTGTTAGCTGAAAAAACCCTTTGTGCTGTTATATATTTTTGTGGTATCTCATGTTTTTTCTCCTTTTCTGCTTCAAAAAGATCCATATTTGCCATAATAGCAGATCCAATAAAAAATGTGTCTGCATTATTACGTATAATGGGGCTTTCTGGAATTAATTTATAATTATTGCTAACGCCCATTTTAATAAATAAGTCTCTAATCATGATATTCCCCTACTTTATTTGATAAAGTTGTTATTGGTCTGACTTGAAATATATAAATTTTTTGATTTTGTGCTCCCCATTCAATATCAACAGGGTATCCATATAAATTTTCTATATAATTCGCTATTTCCGCTAAATTATTAAAAATTTTATAATTAGACTTATAACTTGACTTACTTAACGTTTCCCTAATATCAACTTTTCCGTTAACCACATTGGAAGCCCCACCATAACTAGCTTCTATTAACATATCATTTTCATCGTCACCTATAGGATTACAAGTAAATATAACTCCCCCCAAATCTTGTTTTAAATATGGTTGTATTAAAACAGCCAAATCCACCTCATCTTTACTAAAGTAATATTTTATTATTCCTTTTTTTCCGGATTCTTGTACATATTGGATTGCATTATATAAATCGAATGATTCCATTTTACAGATTTTAGATTCTAAAATACCTGCTACTGACTTATCTATAAGATCTTCGCTAGGTGAGCTACTTCGAACAACTAAATGTGAACATTCTGGGAAAAGCATTTTAATCTCATTTAATAGTATCTCAACGTCATTTGCAGTATAGTCGTTTATATTTATACTAGACGGTATTACTATACCGGGTAATACATTAATATTGTGTTTTAAAAGTTCATATAACCTATAAGCTTTATTGCCAACAATAACAGAGTTGGAGGCATCATCAAGTTTAACAAAAGGAATTTTCTTTTCATTTACCTTTCTATGGATAACTTTCACATATCCTTGATCCGCATTTAAATTTATAAAGGATCCTTCAGGTATTTTAGAAAAGACGTTGGGAATTCCTATTAAACAGGGTTTTTTTAATTCTCTTGCTATAACCGCTGCGTGACTTAAGATTCCCCCTTCTTCTGTAATGAATCCCTTAGATTTCATCATTGCATCCATAAAATTAAAGTCAGTACCCTTAGCTACTAAAATATCTTCTTTTGTTATGTAATTTAAGTCACTGATATCTCTAACATGTTTGACATATCCCTTAACATTTCCCATGCTTGCCGTAGTACCTTTTATTTGGTCATTTTTATCAGTTTTAAAATCAACTACTAATGTAGCTTCACGTGCTTTATCTCCAATCAAACAGTTTTCTATTCTATTTAATACAACATAGTCATACCTTAAATTAATAGTTTCTTCACTTAATCTTTTTTGGTTCTCAGCTAATTCAAAGAGTTCAAACAACATGTATCTTGACAAGTTCTCCCTCTTTTCACCTGTTAAACTTGCTAAGTTATTTAGAAGCCTATTTCTCTGGTAGGCTACTTGTCCCATTAATGCTTTATTTTTATCTCTTAAATCCCCTACTTTTATAGCAATGTCATTTAATTTAATAAGTTTATCCCTTATCTCATGAGATCTAATGATTTTATCAACTAGAGAATTACTTTTATTACAATCAGTTAAATTATCCAATTTATTAAAAAGTTGTATTCGTTCTTTTAAGGGAGTCTCTATTAAATACTTTAACTTTTCAGCTGCAACATTATTTTTCTTAACAGCACCATAGGCGTAGTTTAAATTTTTATATTTAGATAAATACTCTTTTTCCGCTTCTCTTAAAGTTAATTTTTTCTCACTGACTTTAATAGATAAAGCCAAAGCAGTTTTTTCTGCTATAACTCCTATCGTTGCTTTTTCAGAACCAAGGAGATACGGAATATATTTTCTCACATCTTCTTTAGGTATTTCTTCTAGTAGGAGTTGCTCCATTGCCCATTTTAGTCCATGTTCAATTTGAACCAGATTTATACCATAAATTTCTCCTAAAGCGGTGTACTGAAGAGATGCAATCCTTTCCACTGTTTCAAGAGAACTATCTAAAGATATTTTTTCAGAAGAAATTTCTTGCAACATATTAATTAAACGATTTTTTGGTTTTTTTATATACAGATCCAACTGTTTTAACAAATCAGCCTCTAAGTTATAAAATCTTCTTCCCAACCTTCGTCCTAAATTATCCCATTCGTCTTTTGGTGCGTAACTTTCAAACACGTTTCCCTTATAAATACTTATAGTATTCCTAAACCTTATTGAATTAACTGAATAATCATATCGATTATACAGATCATGTAAAAATTCAGCTGCTATCATATCATCGACATTTCTATAATTAATGATTTTCCAATTTTCCCTAGTGCTATTAATCAACAAAAATATTCACCCTCTTTTAATTTTTTTTTTGGTAACTATTCAGCCACATCATAAAGTGAGCTGAATATTTTCTTCCTTCCT
>ERZ1673754.59-NODE-59-length-11579-cov-23.880510_pt1 | contig 11579 bp, 11 predicted proteins | sample MGYA00580183_ERZ1673754 | MGnify/ENA primary metagenome ERZ1673754 (study PRJEB41219, sample SAMN04549621) | soil metagenome | isolation source: soil | place: USA: Wyoming, Fireholl Drive Yellowstone National Park | collected 2009-07-28 ...
TATCGTATCAACGGTTTGCGACCATTGTAAAGATGTTTTGTCACGGATTCAGGTTGATAATGATTCTGTCAATATATGGATTCAATGGCATGATAGATCACCAAAATGCTCGGTTTGATCCAGCACGATTAGCTCATGGTGTAATCAGTGGCATAGGATTTTTAGGAGCAGGGGTGATTATTAGAAGATCAGATAGGAAAATATCAGGGGTTACTACGGCAGCAACTTTATGGGTGGTAGCCGCCATAGGCTTGTGTGTAGGATCAGGGTTTTATACTCCGGCATATGTTGCTACTGGAATTGTTTTGGTGAATGCGTTTTTTTTAAGAGCGATAGAATCGAAATTTTTTTATACTTCTGGTTATGTAAGTGTACAAATTTCTTATAATGAAAGAGAAAATCCTTTTGTAAAAATAAACAATTTGTTAGAAGATTATGGTATGATAATGGAAGAAGTTAAAATATTAGAATATACAGAAAGAGAAAAGAAGAGACTCTTATATATAAAAGTTTTTATTAAACATAAAAAAAGAGGTAAAATAGAAAGATTTGTTAAATCCTTGAATTCGTTGGACGGTTTTAAGGTGATTGATTGTAGTGAAAAAAAAGTGATGTTTTTGACAGAAGTAAATGATAAAAATTTTTATGCAAATTTGTAAATATATAGGACATGAGTTAGGAGGAAAGGTTTATGAAAATTGAGCTTGTAAATGTGTCTAAGATTTATAATCATAATGTGAAGGCGGTTTCAGATGTTAATGTAACTATAGAATCTGGTGAATTTTTTGTACTATTAGGACCTTCTGGATGTGGAAAGAGCACACTACTAAGAATGATTGCGGGATTAGAAGAAATAACAGAGGGAATCTTAAAGATAAATGATGTTGTTGTAAACGACTTAGAGCCGAGTCAAAGGAATTTATCTATGGTATTTCAGAATTATGCTTTATACCCTCATCTTACTGTGGAAGAAAATATTTTGTTTGGTCTGTATAAAAAGAAAAAAATGAACAAATTAGAAAAAATCAAAAAATGTAAAGATGTAGCAGAAATGATGGGGTTAGGGCAATTTTTAAAACGAAAACCTAGGGAATTGTCAGGAGGACAAAGACAACGGGTAGCACTTGCTAGGGCAGTCGTAGCGGAAGATCCTATCTGTCTCATGGATGAACCTTTGTCTAATTTAGATGCGAAACTGAGGACTAGTATGAGAAAAGAGATAAAGCAACTGCAAAAACGATTGGGGATTACAATGATTTATGTAACACATGATCAAGTAGAGGCGATGACCATGGGGGATAGAATTATGGTTTTGAAGAATGGACTTATGCAGCAGGTTGGAAAGCCTCTAGAGATTTACAACGTTCCATCAAACACCTTTGTGGCATCATTTATTGGTGCGCCACCAATGAACTTAATACCAGCTCGTATAGAAGGACAGCAGATCATTTTTGATGGAAGTTATCGACTGAAATTACCTAACAAGTTTCTTCAAAAGGGTAGAAACAATCGAAATGTGATTGTAGGTATTCGTCCAGAAAATCTAGAGATAGTTACTGATGATTCTAACAACTCTGCTTTTTTGGTTAAGTATAGGGAAGTTTTGGGGACCGAGACGATTGTTTCGGTAGAATTGGGGACGCAAGAAGTATATATTAGATGTAATGGGCAGATAGACATTCCTACAGGTAAAAGAATTGGTATAAAGGTGAATCTAGGAAGTATTTGTGTCTTTGATCAGGAGACAGGAAGCTTAATAAACCAACCCACTGGTGTTGTAAATGAGAGAGCTGAGATAATTCCTAATAGTTTGTATGACTCTATAGAAAGCAAATAAAGAACTTTCTTCGCGTCACTATATGTCAAAAGATTCAAAAATATAGGGGGGTAATGCAGTGAATTTCCGTAGAGTTTCGTCTAATATAAGCTACATATTATATGTAATTCCCTCATTTTTGTTATTTTCTACTTTTGTCTTTTATCCTATGATCCGTACAGGTTACTTAAGTATGCATACAACTAATTTTCAAGGTGCACCGACGGCCTACGTTGGATTTGAACACTTTCGCTATTTAATTGAAGATCGGAATTTTCGTGAGAGTATGAAGGCAACCTTTTTATTTGTATTATATACAGTTCCTTCTACTGTCTTAATCTCGTTGTTTTTAGCTCTTTTAGCTAATGAAAAACTAAAAGGAATACAATTGTTTCGCACATTCTTTTCGTCTACTTTAGGAATGAGTGTAGCAGCTTCTTCTGTGATCTGGATGTTTATGTATAATCCGTCTATAGGGATTGTCAACAAACTTGTAGTTGCTCTTGGAGGTCAAGAGCGTCAATGGCTTCTTGATCCAGATACTGCTTTAATAGCCGTAGCAGTTGCTACAGTATGGATGAATATCGGATTTGCTTTTCTAATCCTGCTTGGAGGGCTACAAAATATTGATGTCACGTTATACGAAAGCGCAAAAATCGCAGGGGTTAGTAAAATATATCAACTTTGGCGTATTACATTGCCGTTATTGTCACCAACATTATTTTTCATTGTAACAGTTTCACTGATTCATGCATTTCAAACGTTTGGGCAAATTGATATTTTAACAAAGGGAGGTCCAGTTAATACCACGACTGTGCTTGTATACTCTATTTATCGCGAGGCGTTTGTGAACTATAATTTTGGCTTTGCTAGTGCTCAGGCTGTTGTGTTGTTCTTTATCGTTTTAGTTATTACTATTTTGCAGTTTGCTTTGGTCGAAAGGAAGGTACATTACCAATGAATTTTTTTAAAAGAGCCAGTTTATATATAGTATTAATTGTTTGTGTAGTATTAATAATGTTTCCTATTGTATATGCGTTTCTCATTAGCTTTTTGAGTGGTGCGGAATTACTGCAAGGAAAATGGTGGCCTACAGACTGGTCGTTTCGCAATTATATAAAGGCATTTGAGAAAGTACCTCTTGTTCGATATTTATGGAATAGTTTTGTAGTTTCATTTATAGTGATGATAGGACAGCTCATTGTTTCTAGTTTATCTGCATATGCCTTTGTCTTTCTGCGTTTTCCGGGACGAAATATATTGTTTTTTACGACAATTATGACTATGCTAGTTCCATGGGAAGCGACGGTTATTCCTAACTATTTGACAGTTCAATCTCTTGGCTGGACCAATAATTATCTTGGCTTAACAATACCGTTTTTTGCATTAGCTTTTGGTATATTTTTGCTAAGACAACACTTTAAAACAATACCATTTGAATTGTATGAGGCAGCCCAAGTGTCTGGTGTACGACATTTTCGTTTTTTCTGGTACGTGGTATTGCCGCTTTCTAAGACAAGTTTAGCCACTTTAGGTGTATACAGTTTTTTGACAACATGGAATATGTATTTGTGGCCGCTTCTCGTTACAAATGATGAGCGTGTACGGACTGTTCAAATTGGTTTAAAGCAAATGCAAACACAAGAAATGGCGACTGAATGGGGGGTGGTTATGGCTGCGGTAATTGTCACAATATTACCGACATTGATACTGTTATTCATTGGGCAAAAACAATTACAAAAAGGGTTAATGCAGGGTGCAATCAAATAAGAGGGGGAATAAACTAGTGAAAAAATGGGTGACATCTTTAATTGCGATTTTGTTCATGTTGTCTGGCTGTTCAGAAAAAGATGATGCAACATCACAAACAATTGATCAAGAAAGTCAAGGGGAAAGGACAGAGGTTGTGTTTTGGCATGCTATGAGTGGAGATTTAGAAAAAACTTTAAATGAAATTGTTAATGACTTCAATAATTCACAATCAGAAATTGTAGTGAAACCTGTATTTCAAGGGACATATGAGGAAGCATTAACGAAGTTTAATGCTGTGGCGGGAACAAAAGATTCTCCGACTATTATGCAAACGTTTGAAATTGGAACAAAGTACATGATTGAAAGCGGTAAAATTGAACCGATCCAAACATATATTGACAAAGAAGATTATGACGTATCACAATGGGAAGCAAATATTGTTAATTACTATACAGTGAATGGGAAAATTTATTCAATGCCTTTTAATTCATCTACACCAGTGTTGATTTATAATAAAGAAGCTTTTAAAGAAGTAGGATTGAATCCTGAGAAACCACCGATGACTTATAGTGAGTTAAAAGCAGCAGCCAAAAAACTCACGAAAGATGGTAGATATGGATTTACTATTTTGAACTATGGATGGTTCTTCGAAGAATTATTAGCAGTACAAGGAGGACTTTATGTTGATAAGGAAAATGGTCGAGCTGGTGAGGCCACAAAAGCAATTTTTAATGGACAAGAGGGATTACAAGTTTTTCAGTTGATTTCAGATATGTATAAAGAAGGTACATTTTATAATGTAGGGCAAAACTGGGATGATATGAGAGCGGCTTTTCAATCTGGTAAAGTAGCGATGTATTTAGATTCTTCAGCTGGTGTAAGAACTGTGATTGATAATTCTTCCTTTGATGTAGGGGTTTCTTATTTACCGATTCCTGACGATGTAGAACGACAAGGTGTTATTATTGGAGGGGCATCGCTGTGGCTAATGAAGGATGTGGATCAGTCTAAGAAAGATGCCGCTTGGGAGTTTATGAAATATCTTACAACACCGGAAGTACAAGCAAAATGGCATGTAAACACGGGATATTTTGCTGTTAATCCTTCGGCGTATGATCTGCCCCTTGTGAAGGAACAGTGGGGTAAATACCCGCAATTAAGTGTTACGGTAAATCAATTAAAAGAGACGAAATCAACGCCGGCAACGCAAGGAGCGCTTATTTCTGTTTTTCCACAGGCTCGTCAACGTATTGTTAGTGCTATGGAAAGCTTATATCAAGGTGTTGATCCGCAAAAAGCATTAGATCAGGCTGCGAAGGAGGTGAGTCGTGAGTTAGAAATAGCACAAAAACGATAAAAATAAGGAAAGATATAGAGAAAGTTAGTCGTGTTTAGGAGCATTTAGTTAGAGGTATACAAGTCCTTGACGGAAAAGTGGTTCATCTTTTTTGACTGACGGAGGCAAGCCTATGGCTTGCCCCCGTCACGCTAAGGCGTGGGAAGACCAAACAACGACTCGCTTCCAGACCCATTAATGAGTCTGGAAGCGGTGTTGTTCGTCACTCGGCAGTCGGATGAAATGACCGGTAAAAACGAAAAATGTTAAAGCTTTAAATTGCATCTATATAAGTTGAAACTTTGTTTTACATCCGAGCGCCCGCCGCATTCTATCAAACTGACTTGTATGAAAGAAAACAGAATCGAGCAATCGGAAAATCTTTATTACAACTTATATATAGATCCCGCTTTATAGAGAAACTATTATATATGAGGTAACAGTGCATGAATAGTTACATTTTAGCCATCGACCAAGGCACAACGAGTTCGCGTGCGATTTTGTTCAATCAAAAGGGCGAAATCGTTCATATGGCGCAAAAAGAATTTACGCAATATTTTCCGCAGCCCGGCTGGGTCGAGCACAACGCCAATGAAATTTGGGGATCGGTGCTTGCTGTCATTGCCAGCGTCTTGTCTGAGGCGCAAGTGAAGCCGGAACAAGTGGCAGGGATCGGGATTACGAACCAGCGGGAGACGACGGTGGTGTGGGAGAAAGACACCGGCAACCCGATTTACAACGCCATCGTCTGGCAGTCGCGGCAGACGGCCGATATTTGCGATGAACTGAAGGCGAAAGGGTATGACCCGTTGTTTCGCAAAAAAACCGGCTTGCTTATTGACGCCTATTTTTCCGGGACAAAAGTGAAATGGATTTTGGATCATGTCGACGGAGCGCGCGAACGGGCGGAGCGCGGCGAATTGCTTTTCGGCACGATCGATACGTGGCTCATTTGGAAGCTGTCTGGCGGCCGCGCCCATGTAACCGATTACTCGAACGCGTCGCGCACATTAATGTTCAACATTCATACGCTCGAGTGGGATGACGAGCTGCTTGATATCCTAGGCGTACCGAAGGCGATGCTTCCTGAGGTTCGGCCGTCGTCGGAAGTGTACGCGAAAACCGCCCCTTATCACTTCTTTGGCGTCGAGGTGCCGATCGCTGGGGCGGCGGGCGACCAGCAGGCGGCCTTGTTCGGGCAGGCGTGCTTTACGGAAGGGATGGCGAAAAATACGTACGGCACCGGCTGCTTTATGCTCATGAACACCGGGGAAAAGGCGGTCGCGTCGAAACACGGGCTGCTCACGACGATCGCTTGGGGAATAGACGGCAAGGTCGAATACGCCCTTGAAGGCAGCATCTTCGTCGCCGGTTCGGCCATTCAATGGCTGCGCGACGGCTTGCGGATGATCAAAACGGCGGCGGACAGCGAAGCGTACGCCGAAAAAGTCGAGTCGACCGACGGGGTGTATGTCGTCCCAGCGTTCGTCGGCCTCGGCACCCCGTATTGGGACAGCGAAGTGCGAGGCGCGGTGTTTGGCCTCACGCGCGGCACGACGAAAGAGCATTTCATCCGGGCGACGTTGGAATCGCTCGCCTACCAGACAAAAGATGTGCTTGCCGCCATGGAAGCCGATTCCGGCATCTCGCTGACGACGCTGCGCGTTGACGGCGGGGCCGTGAAAAACAACTTCCTCATGCAGTTCCAGAGCGATTTGCTGGCCGTTCCGGTTGAACGGCCGGTCGTGAATGAAACGACGGCCTTGGGCGCGGCGTATTTGGCCGGATTGGCCGTCGGCTATTGGAACAGCCGGGATGACATCGCCGCCCAATGGCAGCTGGATCGCCGCTTTGAACCGAAGATGGACGACGCCAAGCGTACCGCTCTCTATGAAGGATGGAAAAAAGCAGTGCAAGCGGCGCGGTCGTTTAAATGATGGAAAAACGCAGATGTCTCGTCATGGGCATCTGCGTTTTTGCGTTTTGGCTTGCACGTTACGGGGCGGAAAAAATGAAACAGCATCGCCCTACTCTGTTTGTCGAGTAAAGGCGATTTTTTTCGATGCGCATTCAACAAAGCAAAAAAAGCTGAGCGTTTGAAACATTAATATAGTCAAACAAATTTATGTTCTAAATAATCATATATGATAAGGATCAAATTACAAAAAATGTTGAAGCAAGTTGAATCATCTCATGCTTCCGGCTTTATCGGGCGCGCTCATCAACACGGTCGTCACCATTCAATATTTGCGAAGCGAAATCATTGATACGAAAGTGAAAGATTTCATGAAAACAGCGCGCGCCAAGGGCGTTCTAGAACGCCAGATTTACTGGCGGCACATTTTGCGCAATTCGTTTTTGCCGATCGCAGCGTTTTTAGGCTATGAAATTACGGGGCTCATCGGCGGTTCCGTGTTTTTAGAGTCCATTTACAGTTATCCAGGGCTTGGACAACTGTTTTTGCAGTCGATTATGCAGCGCGACTACAGCGTCGTAACGGCGCTTGTGATGATTTCCGGGGTCGCGACGCTTGTGGGGACCTTGCTTTCTGACATTATTTTAAGTGCGGTCGATCCGCGCATTCGCATTGAGTAAGGGAGGGGCGTGGAATATGAAAATTGAGGTGAACCGTCCTGCTCCAGTTGAAATAGCCAGTGAGAAAAGCCCTTCCGCTCTTTCGATTATGTGGCGGGAGCTCGTCCGCGATCGGCTGGCTCTTGTTTCGCTCATTATATTGTCCGTCATTTTGCTGATTGTCTACGGCGCTTCCATTTTTTTAGACCAAGAGGAAATTGTAAAGGTAGACTTTTTGGCCATTTATTCACCGCCATCGGCGGAACATTGGCTTGGCACCGATTATGGCGGCCGCGATGTGTTCGGCCAGCTGATCATTGGAGCCCGCAATTACTTTACGATCGGCCTGGCGATTACGCTAATCACAGGTGCGATCGGCCTTGTGGTGGGGCTTGTGGCCGGCTATTTCGGCGGCTGGATCGACAACGTCATCATGCGCATCATCGATTTTATTCTCGTCTTGCCGTTTTTAATGCTGGTGATCGTCTTTGTAGCCATCGTCCCGAAATACAATGTGGCGACGTTCATTTTGATTATGAGCGCGTTTTTATGGACGGGCAAAGCCCGGCTCATTCGCGCCAAGACGCTTGCCGAGCGGGAATTGGACTATGTCAGCGCATCCAAGACGCTCGGGACGCCGGATTGGAAAATCATTTTGTTTCAAATTTTGCCGAACTTAAGCTCCATTATCATCGTCAATTTGACGTTGAACTTAGCCGGCAACATCGGCATTGAGTCAGGTCTTACATACCTGGGGTTCGGGCTGCCGGAAAGCACGCCAAGCCTTGGGACGCTGGTCAGCTATGCGACCAATCCCGATGTGCTGCAAAACAAATGGTGGGTATGGCTGCCTGCATCATTGCTCATTTTGGTGATGATGCTGTGCATAAATTTCATCGGCCGAGCGTTAAACTCGGTCATTGGGATGCGAAAAAGCAAGAAAATGTGATGGACAATCCGAAATTCCAAAACAAAAAACTGCGCCAAGCGATGGCGTATGCCATCAACAACCAAGAGGTGGCTGACCGCCTGTATCATGGCTTGCGCTTCCCGGCGAACACGCTCATTCCGCCGTCGTTCCCGGGCTATCATGACAGCTCCATCAAAGGATATACGTACAATCCGGAAAAAGCGAAACAATTGCTGGATGAAGCGGGATATAAAGATGTGGATGGCGATGGCCTCCGCGAAGATCCAAACGGTAAAAAATTCAAGATCAACTTCTTGGCGATGAGCGGTGGGGACATCGCTGAACCGCTGGCCAAATTTTATATGCAAAGCTGGAAAGATGTGGGCCTCGATGTTCAGCTTGTAGACGGACGCTTGGCGGAGTTCAACTCCTTCTACGATATGGTCGAAAAAGACGATCCGAAAGTGGATGTCTACGCCGCCGCTTGGGGAACTGGAACGGACGTCGACCCGTACGGATTGTACGGCCGCAACGTCATGTTCAACTACTCGCGCTGGGTGAATGAGAAAAACGATGAACTGTTGGAAAAAGGCCATTCCGAACAGGCGTTTGACAAAGAATATCGTCGGAAAATTTACAGTGAATGGCAAAAGCTGATGAACGAAGAAGTGCCGGTCATCCCGACGTTGTATCGTTCGGCCATTTATGCCGTCAACAACCGTGTCGCCAACTTTACGGTTGACCCGAGCTCGAAGCTGACGTGGAAAGATGTCGGCGTCACGTCCGAGCAACCGGAAGTCGAACAATGACGATTGTTGCCTTTGATGATGTATGATAAGATAGAAGACAAATTGCATACGTCTTATCAAGAGTGGGCGAGAGAACGGGCTTGATGACCCCACAGCAACCTGCCGCCGGCAAGGTGCTAACACCCGCAAAGCGGTCTCGCTTTGGATGATAAGAACGGCTGCCCCCTTTCGCATCATTCCGAGGCGAAGGGGGTTTTTGTCGATGGGAGGTGAAGGAGAAACAGTGGAGGAGGCGGTTTCGCTCCGCGCTTGCATGGCCGCTCATCTCCGTGCCGCTGCGTTCGCCGTTCATGTCATGCGCTGCGTGCAGGCGGAGCTGATTCGGTTTGACCCTGAAGCGGCGGTTCATGTCGACCGCGGGGGCGGATATACCCACTTGTATGGGAAAGCGCAAGGGACAACCTTTTCAGTGTTGTTGACCGACAGCGAGGCGGACGAATGGAAGGCGGACGGACCGTACGCCCTTGATCGCTACATATGGACAGAGCTTGGGAAAAAAGGGGTTTTTCCAGTGCGGATGACGCCGTATTTACAAGCTGTATGGTTAATGGAGTCATAGAAAGGAAGAGGACGAATGGCAGTCAAAAAATTTGAGCATGTCGGCATTCAAGTGAAAGACATCGAGACATCGAAAGCGTTTTATCAAAACGTCGTCGGCCTGGAGCTGCTCGACGAAATGATTCATACGAACGGAACGATGAAACTGGCGTTTTTAGGGATTGACGGCTCGATCATCGTCGAGCTGATCGAAGGATACAATCCGGATTTGCCGACGGAAGGAAAAGTGCACCATGTGGCGTTTACGGTGGAAGGCATTGAGCAGGAGAAAGAACGGCTTCAGTCGCTCGGTGTGCCGCTTGTGTGGGAAGAAATAACGACACTTCCGAACGGGGCAAAATATTTGTTCTTCCTCGGGCCCGACGGCGAATGGATCGAGTTTTACGAGCCTGCTCGATAAATGGCGTCACGCTAGGCGGCCAGCTGTTTGGGCCGCCTATGAATTTGCCGTCTGGCGATTGGCGCTTCGTTCCATTTTTCTTCGTATGGCCTTGCCTGCCGCTAGACAACAACCGTCCATGTAGGAGTCGTCGTCTTCTCGATTCAATGGTATACTAGAAAAAGAGAGGGGGAGGATGACGTGGAAGAAATGATCGTGCACGCGATTCAAGACGACTACCCGGATGAATTCGCCTGGTGCTACGGCTGCGGACGGTTGAATGAGCAAGGCCATCATTTCCGCACCGGCTGGGACGGAGACAAAACGGTGACCGTCTATACGCCGCGCCCGGAACATACGGCGATCCCCGGGTTTGTGTACGGCGGGCTGATCGCCTCGCTCATCGACTGCCATGGCACCGGGTCGGCGGCGCTCGCCTTGCATCGGAAAAACGGCCATGAGCCGGGAAGCGGGGAAACGCCGCCGCGCTTTGTCACCGCGTCGCTTCATGTCGACTTTGTCAAGCCGACGCCGCATGGCGTGCCGCTTGTCGCCGTCGGAACGGTGACGGAGATTCACCCGAAAAAATGGCAAGTGGACACCGAGGTGTTCGCCAACGGCGAACTGTGCGCCCGCGGTCAAGTCGTCGCGGTCGTCATGCCGAAAACGTTTGTCCAGGGATGACAAGCAAACGAAAAGCGCCGGAGGGCGGCTGTTTTTGACAGCGCTTTCTCCGGCGCTTCGCTCGTTGCGCTCGATCCCGCTTGGGAAAAAGCGGACATCTTCACAAGTGACATGTTCATCCTTGGATGGCGGGGCGAAACAGGTTGCCGATCGAACGCTTCTAGGCATGGCTGCTGCCAACAGCCCGATTCAGTTGGACCGGTTTGGCGTCTGCCTCGGCGCCAGCGTTTCACTTCCCTTCCATAAACGAAAGCGCTTTTTTACGGTTTATCCATAATCAGCACCGAGGAGGTCGCGCTCGCCACTTCTTTGCCGTTTTGCCGGACGACGGCAGTCACGTAGGCGACAGTTTTCCCGAACTTTTCCACTCGCGCTTCCACTTCAGCTTCCCCTGCCGCCGCGGGGCGGTGAAACGTCGTCTGCAAGTTGATGGACGCGTGCAGCTGGTCATCGCGAAGCAAGGTCGTCACCGCATACGCCATGAGAATGTCCGCCGCCGCTCCGACGAACCCGCCCATAATCACCCCGTTGCCGTTGAGGAGCGATTCATGGATCGTCCATACCCCTTTCGCATAGCCGTCCCGGGCTTCCGCCAGGCGGACGCCGAGCGTCTCATCGCACGGCGGCGGCGCGCTTTTTCCGGCAATGACGTCATGCAAGTTGGTAATTGGCTTCATCTCGAACATCCTTTCTGTCATCCATTGCGTTTCCGTGAAAATCCCCACCACTTGGTGAGTGCGGTATACGCTCCTGATCCGTGA
>ERZ1673754.72-NODE-72-length-7210-cov-29.103564_pt1 | contig 7210 bp, 8 predicted proteins | sample MGYA00580183_ERZ1673754 | MGnify/ENA primary metagenome ERZ1673754 (study PRJEB41219, sample SAMN04549621) | soil metagenome | isolation source: soil | place: USA: Wyoming, Fireholl Drive Yellowstone National Park | collected 2009-07-28 ...
ATAGAACTAACACCAAAATCAAAAGTTGATTTCCAACCATCACGGATTCAGGAAACAGTCCGATTTCCATTATATGACGGTTGGTTATAAAAGCCATACCATCTATGTGGTGAATCAAGAAGAAAATGAAACGCTCGGACGAGGGGTATTTTACAGCAAAGATGACGGCAAAACGTGGTCGCCAAGTCAATTGAATGGCCTGCCGCAAACGGCAGCGAGAACGATTGTGGCTCACCCAACGGATGAAAATATGGTCGGGATTAGTACAGCCGAGGGAGTTTTCATTTCGAGAGATAACGGGAATACGTTTGAACGGTTTACGAGAAAAATTGATACGACGACATTTATGTTTCAAGAAAAGTCGGTTGTATTTGCAGCTGTAGAGAATGATCAGTCTATACTCATCAAACAATCATTAGACACAAAACACGAAGAAGTTCTTGCTGTTCCGCCATTGGATGAAAAAGATCATATCATGTATATAACTTCTAATCCAGCAAACGACAAAGAAATTGTGATCGTTACAATGAACGGGGATATTTTTATGACAAAAAATAACGGTGAAAGCTGGACAAAACTAGCAGCGAAAGGGAAAATATAAAAAGACATGCGGGCGCATGTCTTTTTGTTTGCCTAAAAATATATCGCTCCATAATTTTTGCAAAATTCACTGCTACAATATAAGTAACGGATGGAGAGGGTGAGAAGAAGAGTGTATTCATTCCTAAGCCAAATCAGCAACCTGCTGAGCCAGCCGTTTCTGAATATGGCCAACAGCACAACAGCGCTTCCTGTTTTGTCAGCGTTTCTTCTTGGCATCGTCGGAGCGATGGCTCCGTGCCAGCTGACTAGCAACTTAGGAGCAATCACGTTGTACAGCAACCAATCTCTGCAAAAGGGGATCGCTTGGAAAGAACTGCTTTTATTTATTTTTGGAAAGGTCATCGCTTTTTCCGGGTTAGGCTTGATCGTCTGGTTGATGGGGAAGGAGATTCAAAGTACACTGACACTATACTTTCCATGGTTAAGAAAGCTGATTGGCCCGATTCTTGTTCTCGTAGGCTTGTATTTGTTAGGGCTTTTTAAAATGTATTGGAATGTCACTTTGTTCAGAGTGCCGGAGAGATGGGTAAAAGGAAAAATCGGTTCGTTTTTCATGGGATTTGGCTTTTCGTTGGCTTTTTGTCCAACGATGTTTGTTCTATTTTTTGTTACTCTAATGCCTCTCGTATACTCAACGTCTTATGGAGTGTTGTTGCCGAGCGTCTTTGCCGTCGGAACTTCTGTACCGGTTATTTTCTTCATCCTCATCCTTTGGTACTTAGGATTGAGCGGTGCTGTCATGAAAAAAGGAAGACGGGTAGGGAAGCTCATTCAGCAAACCGCTGGAATTGTGATGGTATTGCTTGGCGTGTTAGATACCATCACTTATTGGTTTTAAAGAAGATGATGCAGTAACAATGTTTGGAAGAACGTTTCAAGATGGTTAGGGTGATGTAGTTATAGTTGTATTTTTTTCGTCGCAACGAAGAATCCTTTCTAATACCGATAGAAATATGAATTTTGGGGGAATGTATATTGCAATTCGGCAATATAGTCGTTCAGGGCGAAAATCTTTTGCTTATCAGCGGCTTATTGATAAGTTATGTCATGTTTTATTATGGTATTAAAGTATTAAAAATAGAGCGAAATATCATGGATTTAATTTTGAACAGTTTTATTAACGGTGTACTCATTTGGAAATTTAGTTATGTCTTTTTACATCCGAATTCAGTTTTACAAAATCCGATGACAATCCTTTATTTTAACGGGGGATATGTTGGCATTAGTATGGGGATTGTTTTTATCACGGTCTATACTTGGTTATACGTAAAAAAGCAGAATATTCCTGTGGCTTCTTACACACGAGCAGTAGTTCCGGTATATTTTGGCTATTTTAGTACTTTTGCATGGATTCGAGTAATGGAAAATTCCCAAAATTATTTCATCATTTTGCAAGCAATAGTAGCGATTTGTTTTTTTATAGTAGCATCACGAGTCAAAATTCAAAAAACTTTATTGCAACTTCTTATATGGTTCCATCTCATTCAATTCGAACTAGCCCTGTATAAAAAATATTTTGTAAATACAGGAATCATATCAAAAGAAGTATGGTTGTATGGCTCTCTCGTTATCGTTTTTATATGTATTTCATATTGGTTAGAGAGGCGAGAAAGAGAAGCGGCTCTTGGGGACGAGAACAAGGGGCGGAGAAACGCAATGACCCAACTCGCTTTAGGTGTGATGATGGTAAGTATTGCTGTAGCTTCTATTTTTAACAATCAACAGGAAGAAGGAAAGATCAAACCAAAGCCGGTCGTGTCTACTTCATTGGATTCGGGAAAAATCGGCACGAATAAAGGAGAAGTTGCCCCGGATTTTGAATTACTTTCAATTACAGGGGATAAAATAAAATTGTCTGATTTGCGTGGAAAAACGGTGATATTGAATTTCTGGGCTACTTGGTGTCCGCCTTGTAGAGCTGAAATGCCAGAAATGCAAAAGTTCTACGAAAACAATAAAAATAACAATGTAGAAATTTTAGCAGTCAACTTAACGAATAGCGAAAGAGGTCCTGATGCGGTGAACGATTTTGTGAAAAATAAGGGAGTGACATTTAAAGTTGTGCTTGATGAGCAAGGGGACATTGGAAATCTATACGGTGCAATAACGATCCCCACTTCGTATATCATCGATAAAAACGGGGTTATTAGAGATAAGTATATAGGTCCTATGTCTTATGAAACGATGGATCGCATGATCTCGAATATTCAATAAAAACTAAATAATGATCCCTCCTGAGTGGACAGTAACAAGAATTGTTGCTATTCACTCAAGGGGGGATTTCGGGAGTATATTAAAAACCTGTGAACCCACCAAACAAATCTGTAAAAAAGATAATGATCTTTGTCATCCAATCAAAAAACAGCATAATTCCCATGATAATCATAAGAACCCCTCCGACTTTGACGATGACAGCGTTATATCTTTTTATCCAATTCAACTTGCTGATAAAAAATGACATGATGAAAAAAGGTACAGCAAACCCTAATACATATGCGAACATATATAACATAGCTGCACTCGGTTTGGTAGCTGCTAACGCGATCACTGATACAAGAATTGGACCTGTGCAGGGAGTCCAGCCCGCTGCGAATCCTATGCCAATTAAAATAGAGCCAAAATAACCGGAAGGCTTGTTGCGGAAAACTAACCGTTTATCTTTCATCATAAAGGAAGGTGAAAATACACCTAAAATGACGAGACCAAAAAAGATAATGAACAAGGCACTAATTTGTCTGATTAAATCTTGGTAATCAACGAATAGTTTTCCTATTACAGAAGTACCAAAACCAATAGCGATGAAGATGACGGAAAAACCGAGCAAGAAAAAGAATGTATGGAGTATTGCGCGTTTTTGAAGCATCCCATTTTCTTTCTTTATTTCATCAACGGATACCCCAGTAATGTAAGATAAAAAAGCTGGATATAGCGGTAAACAACAAGGGGATATAAAAGACAGTAATCCCGCTCCGAAAGCTAGAAATACATTGATATCGTTCATATTGATCGATCCTCTCTCTTCAATCTTGATAACGATACTGTAAAATAAAATTGTGAATTTTTTGTGGAAAATTGGATTTTTCCTACTTAGTGTTTATTATGGATTGTTGGCGAACATGATTTGTGAGATATCCTAGTTGCGCTTTATACCCATTACCGGTATAATGTAATTGAAGAGGTGATGTTTTATGAACCATTATGAAGATCATAATATGGATAAAAAAATGGTTCCACGAACGGAACAGGAAATCGAAAGCATTATCAAGCGCTTGAAGCGCATTGAAGGACAAGTGCGCGGTGTGCAAAAAATGGTGGAGGACAATCGTTATTGTATTGATATTTTAGTGCAAATTTCAGCGATCACGGCAGCGTTAAATAAAGTAGGATTGAACTTGTTAGAACGTCATGTCAGCCATTGTGTGTCGAAAGCGATTCGCGAAGGAAGCGGAGAAGAATCCATTCGCGAATTAATGGATGTCATTAAACAGTTCTCAAAGTGAAAGGAGTGGGAAGCATTATGAGTGAACAAAAGCATGTCACACTTAGAGTGACCGGCATGACATGCGCCGCGTGCGCCAATCGGATTGAGAAAGTATTAAATAAGATGGATGGCGTCAAAGCCCATGTCAATTTGGCCATGGAAAAAGCCACGATTCAATACGATCCATCGAAGCAAACGATCGCCGATATCGAAACGAAAATTGAGAATTTGGGGTATGGCGTTGCGACGGAAAAAGTGACGCTTGATATTGAAGGAATGACATGCGCGGCCTGTGCGACGCGGATTGAAAAAGGGTTGAATCGGATGGAAGGTGTGACAAGCGCTGCTGTCAACTTGGCGACAAACAGCGCGGTGGTCGAATACAAGGAGGGTGTTGCATCTGTCGAAGACATTTTAGAGAAAATCAAAAAGCTTGGGTATAAGGGGCAAATTCGAAACGAAGAACAAGACGATGCTGGCCGGAAAGAAGAGCGGCTGAAACAAAAACAACGGCAACTCGCCATTTCTATCATCTTATCGTTGCCGCTGCTCTATACGATGTTTGCCCATATGCCGTTTGATATCGGCTTGCCGATGCCGCAGCTCTTGATGAATCCGTGGTTTCAGCTTCTTTTAGCTACACCTGTTCAGTTCTACATCGGCGGTCCTTTCTATGTCGGGGCGTACCGGGCGTTGCGAAACAAGAGCGCGAACATGGACGTCCTAGTGGCGCTTGGAACATCGGCTGCGTACTTTTACAGCTTGTATGAAGCGTGGCGGACGCTTGGGAATCCTGACTATATGCCGAGGCTGTATTTTGAAACGAGCGCCGTCTTGATTACGCTTGTGCTTGTCGGCAAATACTTTGAAGCGCTTGCGAAAGGGCGGACAACCGAAGCAATCTCGAAGTTGGTCAGCCTGCAGGCGAAGGAAGCGACCGTCATTCGGAATGGGGAAGAAATGAAAGTTCCGCTGGAGGAAGTGGTGATCGGCGATACGATCCTTGTCAAGCCAGGAGAAAAAATTCCGGTAGACGGTACAGTCATCTCCGGCGCTTCTTCCGTAGACGAATCGATGATTACCGGTGAATCGATCCCGGTTGATAAAAAGGAAGGCGACTATGTGATCGGGGCGACGATGAATACGAATGGCGTACTGACCATTCGTGCCGAAAAAGTCGGAAAAGATACCGCGCTGGCCAATATCATTAAAATCGTTGAAGAGGCGCAAGGGTCGAAAGCCCCGATTCAGCGGATGGCGGATACCATTTCCGGCATTTTCGTACCGATTGTTGTCGGAATTGCGGTTGTTTCCTTTCTAATCTGGTACTTCTTCGTTGCGCCGGGTGATTTGGCGAAAGCGCTTGAGGCGGCCATCGCTGTTCTTGTCATCGCGTGCCCTTGTGCGCTCGGTTTGGCCACACCGACATCGATTATGGTCGGTACAGGAAAAGGGGCAGAACAAGGAATTCTCTTTAAAGGAGGTGAGTACCTAGAGGGAACGCATAAAATCAATGCCGTATTACTCGATAAAACAGGAACCGTGACAAAAGGAAAACCGGAAGTCACCGATGTGCTAGCCTTCCGCGAGGACATGCTCGATTATGCGGTTTCCGCCGAGAGCGCTTCGGAGCATCCGCTGGCTCATGCGATTGTTGAATACGGGAAGAAACAAGCGATTTCGATGAAGCCATTGGAGCACTTCTCCGCCATTACCGGCCACGGAATTGAAGCTGTCATTGACGGAAAAAGCATCCTTATTGGGACGCGAAAATTGATGAAGGAACGCTCTGTAGCGATTTCTGTGCATGAAGATAAAATGGTAGAGCTTGAAAAACAAGGGAAAACAGTGATGCTCGTTGCCATCGATGGACAGCTTGCCGGCATCATTGCTGTCGCGGATACGGTAAAAGAAAGCTCCAAAGAAGCAATTCAAACATTAAAACAAATGGGCATCGATGTCTATATGGCAACAGGGGACAATCAACGGACAGCGGAAGCGATCGCCAATGAAGTCGGCATTGAGCATGTGTACGCCGAGGTGCTCCCGGAAGACAAAGCGAACATCGTCGAGGAATTGCAAAAACAAGGAAAACGTGTGGCGATGGTCGGTGATGGGATTAACGACGCTCCAGCTCTGGCCAAAGCGGATATTGGGATGGCGATTGGCACAGGAGCGGATGTCGCCATCGAGACCGCGGACGTGACCTTGGTCGGCGGCGATTTGCGCCATATCCCGAAAGCCATTGAGTTGAGCCGCAAAACGATGAAAAACATTCGGCAAAATCTGTTCTGGGCGTTGTTTTATAATACGATTGGCATTCCGGTCGCCGCTTTCGGATTATTAGAACCATGGATCGCTGGAGCGGCGATGGCATTCAGCTCTGTGTCGGTTGTCGCCAACGCGCTTCGTTTGAAACGCGTGAAACTATAAACATTCAAGGAGGAATGGACGATGACCATTACATTACAAGTACAAGGAATGACATGCGGACATTGCAAAGCAGCGGTGACCAATGCCCTTCAAGCGTTGGATGGCGTCAGCCGTGTAGAAGTGCATTTGCAAGAAGGAACTGTCGATGTGGAGTATGATGAAACAAAGGTCAGCGTAGAAAAACTGAAAGAAGCGATTGAAGAGCAAGGATATAATGTGAAGTAACATGAAAGAGAGAGGGTGTCTCAAAAGTGATCACTTTTGAGACACCCTCAAATAGTATTATGATGACATTTTACGGCATTCTTCAGCACACTGACGGCATAAATTGGCACATTCCTGACAGTGTGTATCTTGGAATTTTGCACATTCAGCGGCACAAGCATCGCAAATTGTCGCGCAAAGTTGGCAAAACTCCTTCGCATACATGCTTCCGCGAGACATCCATTGAGCCGCCATGGCACAAATATCTGCACAATCCCTTAAAATGTTGATACAATGTGTTCTAGCCTGTACGTCAGCTGCTTTTAAACATGAAGTCAGACATTCTTCACATGCTTGCACACATTTGTTACAAGCATCAATACACGTTTGAAATTGTTGAAATGATGAATCAATAACCGTTGTCATATATAATCACTCCCTCTAGAAATGTTGATTTATCAAGGCTTTTCGGCCCCTCAGGGGTGTCCA
>ERZ1673754.73-NODE-73-length-7130-cov-94.869258_pt1 | contig 7130 bp, 7 predicted proteins | sample MGYA00580183_ERZ1673754 | MGnify/ENA primary metagenome ERZ1673754 (study PRJEB41219, sample SAMN04549621) | soil metagenome | isolation source: soil | place: USA: Wyoming, Fireholl Drive Yellowstone National Park | collected 2009-07-28 ...
ACAAACGATCGATCGTTTGTGTGTTCAGTTGTAAATCTTTAATTCAACTTATATATCAATGGGAATAGAAATTTTTCTTCAGACTTAAAAAACCCTATTGAAAGCGCTATTCAGTTTATTCAGATGAACTATGGATACTCTCTTACGCTAAAAGAGGTAGCAGATCAGGTATATTTAAGCCCATCTTATTTCAGTCGATTATTTAAAGAAGAAGTCGGTATGACATTTGTGGAATATTTGTCGTTTGTTAGAGTGCAGAAAGCGAAAAGTTTACTTAGATTTTCCAGTCTGCCGATTGAAGTCATAGCTCATAATACGGGATTTTCTAATCCTGGCTACTTTGCGACTACTTTCAAAAAAATTGTGGGAAAAACGCCAAGTGAATATCGGGAGCAATTCTATTTTCAGGAAAAGGGGGTGAAGTCGTGATTGCTATAAAAAAAGAATTGGAACGTTGTAAAAAGGAAGGGCTTTCAGGAGTACTTGGAACGATTATTTCGACAGAAGGATCTACTTATCAAAAAGCAGGAGCAAAATGTTTTATTTCAGAAGACCGGAAGCTTACTGGGCTTTTAAGTGGCGGATGCGTGGAATCAGATATTATTGAACACGCCATGAAAGTTCTAGAGACTGGAAAACCGACCATCATCCATTATGATTTTTACGGAGACGATGACATCGTTTGGGGTCTTGGGGTTGGTTGCAACGGAAAAATGAATATTTTTTTACAGCCGTATCTTCCTGCCAAACAACCTGAAAAGGCAGCTATTATTGATCGGTACTTTTCGGACTCTCTTCAAAAAACGTTACACACTGTCACAATTGTGAAAGCGAAAGACGAATCGCTGCAAGGGAAAATGTGGGTCATTGATAGTGCTTTCGATAATAGCGACATACCTATCTCTGTTCGGGAGATTGCCGTCGATTATATGATGAGAAAAAAGGATTTGAAAAATGAAATGGTTTATTTAGGTGGCGAGCAAGATTTGTACGTGTATTATGAATCAATAAGTCCACCGCCTCATCTTATCGTTTTCGGCGCGGGTCCTGATGCCATTCCACTTGTCAAGATGGCGAAAAATTTGAAGTGGCTAGTTACTGTGCTTGATTATCGCTCATCTTATTGCAATGAGGAAAATTTTCCAGAAGCCGATTTCATTCATGTCTATCCTGCTGGTAGCGTACCAAACGTTTCCCTTCATGAAAACTCATATGTTGTCATTATGACACACAACTTCTTGCATGATAGGGAAATTTTAGAATCTATTTTAAATTCAAATGCGGCCTACATCGGACTATTAGGACCGAGAAAAAGAACGGATAGATTGATTGCGACAAGCAACACCCTCCTATCCAATGAAAATGTCTATCGCATCCATAGTCCGATTGGACTGGATATCGGAGCGAAAACGCCAGAAGAAATCGCACTCAGTATTTTGGCTGAAATCATGATGGTATATAGAGGAGGAACTGGAAGAAAACTGTCGCAACTGGCATCTATGGCGCATTCTGTATGAAGGAGGTGCCAGTCTATTAAGATGAGAAAGAACATATGGGGAATTATCTTAGCTTCAGGTTTTTCAAAGCGCATGGGAAAACCAAAGCTGCTTCTTCCGTACAAAGGTAAACCTATTATCCGGCATGTGATTGATGAAAGTATGGAGTCGCGTTTAAGCGGTGTGGTTGTCGTAGTCAATCCCGAGGTTGCCGAGCTTAGAAATGAAGTTTCTAGGTCGTGCGTGAGCAAACTCGTTTTGAATGAACAGGCGGGACAAGGAATGTCAACATCGTTAAAAGCAGGGTTGATGAATCTGCCTTTAACGGCTGATGCTGCTGTTGTGTTGCTTGGTGATCAGCCGCTTGTCTCATCAGATGATATAGATGCGGTAATTGAATGTTATGAATCGAATGGCGGCCCCCTCATTGTCCAAGCAAGCTATCAATCGAAAAGAGGGCATCCTGTTCTGTTTGATTGCTCGATGTTTCCACATCTTTTCAATGTAACAGGCGATGAAGGCGCGAGATCTGTTTTAAAAATGTTCTCGAATAAGATCTGTTTTGCTAGAATCGATAAACCATTCCCAAGTGATATTGATACACCGGAAGACTATGAGCAGCTTCTTAGGAAGGAGCATTCCCGTTAGGAGCTTTTCCGGGGACTTGATCAAAAAAAGCCCTCTTGGTATGATGCAGGGGTGTCAAACAACACCTACCATCATGCCAAGGAGGACTTCAGATGAATTGTACACAAAACTATAAAATTGATCAAGTAACCGAACAAACGCTTGTCGTGGGTATTGATATCGCGAAACGAACCCACTACGCCTGCTTCGTGGATGACCGGGGGCGCGTGCTTCGCAAATCGTTCCCGATCTTCCAGTCGAAAGAGGGGTTTCAGCAGCTGTATGAAGCGATTCAGGGGGCGATGCAAGCGTTCGGGAAGTCAGAGGTGATCGTCGCCGTGGAGCCGACCGGGCACTACTGGTTGAACCTGGCCTACTTCCTCGAGGAGCACGGGATCCCGTTGGTCATGGTCAACCCGGCGCATGTGTGCCGGTCGAAAGAACTCGATGACAACCTGCCGACGAAACACGACGCCAAAGACGCCCTGGTCATTGCCAGACTGGCAAAAGACGGACGATTCCTCGTTCCCCGGCTGCTGCACGAGATCGAAGCCGATTTGCGCGTGGGAAGCACGCTCAAAGAGAAGCTCCGCAAGGAACAGACGGCGGTGAAAAACGCGATCGTCCGCTGGACGGATCGGTATTTTCCAGAGTTTTGGACCGTGTTTCGTGACTTGGGGAAAACGGCGCTTTCGGTGTTGGAGTGGACGCCGCTTCCGGCTGATATGGCCGGCCGATCCGCCGAGGAGCTCATCGAGGTGTACCGGCAAAGCGAAGGGCTGAAATGCCCGCAGAAGGCCAAAATTCAGGCGTTGATCAACGCCGCGAAGGACTCGATTGGGGTGACGGAAGGGACGACGATGGCCCGGTTTGAGATCGCCGCGCTCGTCCGCCGATACCGCCAATTGGAGGCGGAGATCGCCGCACTGGACGCCGAGTTGAAGGCATTGGTTCAAACGACGATGGAGTATCAATGGTTGAAAACGGTCGACGGGTTGGGAGACGCCACGATCATCGATCTGTTGGCGGAGATCGGCAGCTTCGCCCATTATCGGGACCCGCGCCAATTGGTGAAGTTGGCGGGCCTGACGCTCAAGGAGAACTCCTCCGGCCAGCGCAAAGGGCAAAAGCACATCTCCAAACGGGGACGGAAACGGCTGCGATCGGTGCTGTTTCGGGCGATGATTCCGCTGATCCGGCACAACGAGGCGTTTCGCGAGCTGCATGAGTATTATACGACCCGCCCCGTCAATCCGCTGACCGGAAAGCAGTCCATCGTCGCCTTGTGCCGGAAGCTGTTGAATGTGCTGTTTGCGATTTGTACGAAGAAACAAGCCTTTGACGCGGAGCGAATGAAACAGGACGTCTTGTCCCAGGTGCAACGGGCGGCCTAAGGCCTCCCCCTGCGAACGGAAGAATCGTTGGACAACCAGATGACACCGGAGAAGCTGGCGTGATTTTATCCATTCGACCTTGAGTCCCCAAAGGAGCTTGGCCGGCCTCCGCCTGATGACGAGACCGAACGAGGGAATGTTGGCGCGAAGACGCCCGGAGACATGGGAGGGTTCGTCCTCATCAGCGACGCGGAGATCCAAAGGGTGCATCGAATACGCTTCCCCTCCATGGCAGGAAAATATAACCAGCCGTGGCCGCGAAGCGCACCCTAGGTCTGTAAGATATCCACAAAACTGAAAAAGGATGTAAGAGATTTTGTCGAAAAATATTTTTTGGACACCCCTGAGGGGCCGAAAAGCCTTGATAAATCAACATTTCTAGAGGGAGAAATAGACATGCCAGCTCACCCGTTTTCTTTCAGCAGCCGTCCCGCCATCACCCGAACCGCGAGCGTCACGACAAACATCGAGACGAATGAATATTCCCACTTCCACGCATGGTATTCGATCAGGTCGGTGTGCCGCTCCAACAGGATCTCGACCGCTGTCATCACCCCTGTATAAGCGGCGCATTGCATCCATATCCCCTTCCAGCCCGAGCGGCGCGATGTCCCGTAAACGTACACACTAACAACAGGGTAAAGCAAGTATTCAAAGATCACGCTGTCGTTCGTATATTTTGGAAACAGCCGCACCGGATAGGCAAGTATTCCCGCCCCGCTGACGATCAGGCCGGTCAAACTGGAAAGATACGCATTCAGCAAAAACGAAAGCCATACTTCCCTTGGTGAAAAAACGCGGAAGCTGAGCCCCAGCAAACCGATGCCCACCGCAGCAAGAAGCCAAAGGATCGAGTGTTCCATCATAGCCCCCAAGCGCGAATTATGTCGATTTTTCTTAGTATGGGATGAAAGAGGGGGGAGTATGTGAAATTTTTCGTGTTTTCATTTTGCAACAGGCAATAGGCCTTAGAAACGACGGTCTTCTGTGTGTTCTTTCCTATGAAAAAAAGGCGAAATTTTGTAAAATGGTAGTATAGTTTTGTAAATGGAGGAATGGACATGCCGATATACAACAAACTCGTTCGCGACTGCATTCCAACCATTATTGAACAAGCGGGAAAAACGTTCACAACCCGCATACTTGACGATGAAGAGTATAGGAAAGAACTGCAGAAAAAAGCGTTTGAGGAGCTTGAGGAATACGTCCAAGCGGAAACGGATGAGGCGGCTCTTGAAGAGCTCGCAGACGTGTTGGAAATTATCCATGCTTTGGCTGAATGCCATGGCGCTTCGATCGAGCAAGTGGAACAAATCCGCGCCAAAAAGGCAGAGAAGCGCGGTGGTTTTCGAGATAAAATTTTTTTGATCGAGGTTCACGATGAGTAAGGTGAAGTTGATTTCGAGACGTCTTCTCGACAAGTTGCAGGAACAGATGAGCCTCTCGTCGACGATATACATACTGACATCGTTTGCCATGAAGTCCGGGGTTCGCTTATTGAAGGACAGTTTGCGGGCAGCTGCAGAGCGGGGGGCGGATATCAAAATTTGCGTTGGTGATTACTTGTTTGTCACTCAGCCAGAGGCGTTGTGCGAGCTCATATCCATCCACCCGGACATCGAGGTCCGCTTGTATCGGAGTGAGGGAATTTCCTTTCATCCAAAAGCGTACCTATTTGAAGATACAGAAGGCGGCTACTTCATTGTCGGTTCTTCCAACTTGTCCCGTTCGGCGCTCACTGACGGTGTCGAATGGAACCTTGGGCTGGATAAGAGCGTTGATGAGGATGTATTTGCCGAAGCAATGGAGCAGTTTTTAAAGCTGTTTTACGCTCCGGAAACCGTGCCGGTCAATACTGAAACGGTCGATGACTATGAAAAACAGCATCAGGACTACCACCAGCGGCACCCCAATTTAGCCCGCATATGGGCGGAGAATGAGGAAATCGAGTTGATGCTTCCGACGGAAACGGAGAAGAAGCAAGAGGAGGAGACGGCGGACAAGGTCGATGTTGTCCATGAAACGGCGGCACCATATGGAACGATCCAGCCGCGCTTTGCCCAAGTTGAGGCGTTGGAGCGATTGGAAGCTGCCTATGAAGAAGGATACGACAAAGCGATGGTTGTCATGGCGACCGGGCTGGGAAAAACATACTTGGCTGCTTTTTTTGCCCGCCGTTTTTCGCGGGTGCTGTTTATCGCCCATCGCGAAGAAATTCTTCGCCAGGCGAAGCAGTCGTTTGAACGCGTGATTCCTGATCGAACAGCAGGACTGTACGATGGCAATCAAAAAGAAGGAAATGCCGACATGGTGTTTGCCTCGATCTTTACACTAAGCATGAAAAAACATTTGCATTCGTTTCGTCCCGACGCATTTGACTTGATCATTGTCGACGAGTTCCACCATGCGGCAGCCCGCTCGTACGAACGCGTCCTTCGTTATTTTCAGCCGAAATTTTTGCTTGGCATTACTGCTACTCCAGATCGGAGCGACAACAAAGACGTATACGCCCTTTGCGACGGAAATGTCGCGTATCGCATCGATTTTATCGAAGCGGTGCAGCGAGGATGGCTGGCGCCCTTTCATTATTATGGGGTTTACGACGATACCGACTATTCGCAAATCAAATGGCTCGGCAACCGGTACGATGAAGAAGAATTGCTTCAAGCGCAGCTTCGCGAGGAGATGGCGGAGAAGATTTTGCGAGCGTGGAAGCGATACAAGAAAACGAGAACGCTTGTCTTTTGTTCATCGATTCGGCAAGCCGATTTTCTATCCGAATATTTCCAACGCCATGGCTACCGGACGATCAGCCTTCATTCGAAGCAGACGGCCATTTCGCGCAAGCAGGCCATTGCCATGTTGGAGCGCCGTGAATTGGACGCTATTTTCACCGTGGACTTATTCAATGAAGGAGTGGACATTCCTTCCGTTGATACGCTCTTATTTGTAAGGCCGACGGAATCATTAACTGTCTTCACCCAGCAAGTCGGGCGCGGGCTGCGGCTGTACAAAGGAAAGGATTATTGCGTGATTATTGATTTAATCGGAAACTACCGGAATGCGGATGTCAAACTGCGCCTGTTTGATACACAGCGGGGTGAAACGAAGAAAAAGGCACGGGAAACTGTTATGCCAACGGTTCCGGAAACGTGCGAACTGCATCTCGATGTTCAAGCCATCCATCTTCTCGAGGAGATGCAGAAAAAACGCCAACCGCGCAAAGAACGGCTGCTTGCTGATTATCGGGAGCTGAAACAGGAGCTTGGCAGACGGCCGACGTATTTGGAACTGCATCTCCAAGGCCGAAGTGAAGCAGCGGAGTACAAACAAGAGTTCGGATCTTATGTCGGCTTTTTATATTGGGCGGGGGAGTTGTCGGAGCTGGAAAAGGAAGTGTTTCTAAAACACGAACCGTGGCTTGTTGAAGTAGAGCGTACGGTGATGTCAAAAAGCTACAAAATGGTTGTCCTAAAAGCCATGCTTGAGCGCGGGCCGTCGGGCTGGCATCAACCAATTACACCGCAGGAGGCTGCCCCGTTTTTCCATCGGTATTTAACGGAAAAGTTCCATGAGCAATTTTTGCTCTCCACCCGGGCATGAAAATGACTCA
>ERZ1673754.74-NODE-74-length-6690-cov-25.470535_pt1 | contig 6690 bp, 5 predicted proteins | sample MGYA00580183_ERZ1673754 | MGnify/ENA primary metagenome ERZ1673754 (study PRJEB41219, sample SAMN04549621) | soil metagenome | isolation source: soil | place: USA: Wyoming, Fireholl Drive Yellowstone National Park | collected 2009-07-28 ...
ACCCTCTATGCACACCTACCTTAAATGATCAAGTACAACTTGTGGTGAAGAGCCTTAAAAATGTAAAATAGAAGTGGCGTACAAAACGATAGAAATAATCAAAATATTAGGATATTATATTGAATCTATTTAGTGTTTATGGTACTATCATAACAAATAAATTACTAAAAATTTAGTTAAAAAATTAAACAGACGAGAAATTCTGATGAAAGTGGTGATTCCAACAAGGCTCATGATCCTTTTAAATAAAAGAGATACCGCTTTCAAATTGTTTTTTAAGGAGGTGATAAAATAAGCGGAGCAAAATAAAAAAAGTTAAGCCATGATGCTTAACCAAATGTACAAATTATTTTATCATGCTTCCAAACAGTTGCAATGTTACAGAAAGTGAAGGAGGAGAATGAAAATGAAAAAGTCAATGATATCTATGTTAGTGATAGCGTTTTCGATATCTCTTATGGTTGGATGTAACAGCAAAGAATCGGGGACAGATTCTAGCTCTAAAGTAAAACTGACTGTTTTTAGTACTATTAGTGATGAGAAAGGAAAAGAAGCGTTTGAAGAAATTACAAAAGAGTTTGAAAAGGAAAACCCAAATATTGATGTCGAAGTCAATTTTCCAGGACAAGAATATGAAAACATTCTTAAAGTAAAAATGGCTGCTAACGATTTGCCTGATGTATTTGATACACACGGTTGGGCGCAAATTCGGTATGGAAAATACGTGGCAGATTTAAGCAAGGAAAGCTGGGCGTCTAATTTAACGGATTCGATGAAACCAGTGCTTACAGATAAAAACGGGAAAGTTTACGCACTCCCACTCAATGAAGCAAAAGATGGAATTACGTACAATGTGGATGTTTTAGAAAAGTACGGTATCGAAGTGCCGAAAACGTTCGACGAGCTGTTAGCTGCTGCCGAAAAAATTAAAAAAGAAAGCAACGGACAAGTATCTCCATTTTATTTTTCTGGAGTTGATGCTTGGACGATAGGCCAATTTTTTGATTATTTTGCTACTCCATTGCTCATTAGTCCAGAACAGAATTACAGCCAAGACTTATTAAATGGGACGTTTGACTGGTCTAAGTGGACATATCTCCCGGAAAAATATAAAGAAATGTACGATAAAGGTCTCATCAATAAAGATATGTTAACGGCGAAATATAGCGATTTACCAAAGCTGTTTGCGGAAGGAAAAGTTGCCTTTTTTATGATGGGACCAGCCTTTGTAGGACAAGCAAAGGAAATTAATCCGAATTTGAAAGTTGGTTATATGCCAATTCCGGCGATTGCTGAGGGAGATGAACCTACATTCTCTGGGGGGGAAAGACATACGTTAGCTGCTTGGAAGGACTCTCCGCATTTAGAAGAAGCGAAAAAATTCATTAATTTCTTTGCAAAGACGGAAAATTTAAAGAAAATAGCGGAAGCGACCAACCTTCCTGCTGGTATTAAAGGAGTTAATGTCGACTTAGGGGAACTTACGCAATATTATGAAAAATATGCTAACATTCGTGTATTCCCTTATTTTGACCGCGTGTATTTGCCGAACGGTATGTGGGATGTAATGTGCACCAATGGCCAAGAGTTAATTGCTGGTTCGATTACACCAAAGCAATTTTCCGAAAATATGAAAAAACAATTTGAACGTCTACGAGAGCAACAAAAGAAATAATAGCTTAATTTTATACAAGTAGGGTCTGATCAAGAAAATGTTCAGACCCTATCAAATAAAGCAAACCGTACTAGCAACTCCTGAAAACGGCAAGAAGGGAAGGAGAATAGTGGATACAGAAGTACGAACACAAATTCAATTTGTTAAGAAAGGTTTACGTAGGAAAAAGATATCCTCGACAGTTTGGTTAAACGTGATGTATCTTCCTGCTTTGCTGTTATTTATCGTATTTATTTTTTATCCTTTCTTTAAGGGATTACAAATTTCTTTTACCAATTGGGACGGTTTTTCACAAACATATGATTGGATAGGTTTGGATAACTATAAACGAATGTTACATGATCCTAATATTGGAACAATTATTAAAAATACGCTTATTTACGGAATCGGGAGTACATTATTTCAAAACATAATCGGGTTAGCATATGCTCTTTTACTCAATCAGGAAATGAAAACAAGGGGAATTACTCGTACCATTATTTATTTACCAGTAATTATAAGCCCGCTTATCATGGGGTATATTTGGTATTTCTTCTTTCAGTATGATGGAGGGGCATTGAACGATATAATTCTTTTATTCCGTAATACGCCGTTAAATATATTAGCGGACCCTCAATGGAATGTTTGGATTATTATGTTTGTCAATACGTATCAATATTTAGGAATCGCAATGGTCATTTACTTGGCCGGATTACAAACGATTCCAAGGGATTTTTATGAGGCAGCACAAATTGACGGTGCTTCATCATGGCAGCGGTTTAAGCATGTAACACTTCCAATGTTGATGCCATCGATCACTATCAATATTGTGTTGAATTTAGTTGGAGGTTTAAAGCTTTTTGATGTTATTATTTCATTGACAAAAGGCGGTCCAGGCTACGCATCCCAATCATTATCGACAGTGATGTATAAATACTATTTTGCAAGTATGGACGCAGGTTATGCTGCTGCGCTTGGCAATTTGATGTTTGTGCTGATTTCGGTCATTAGTATTACAGCATTAATTTATTTAAGAAGAAAGGAGATCGCCGGATGAAAAAAAGCAAAAAAGCGTTGCTCCTTTTAACGATGGTGATTAGTATCATCCATCTTATTCCTTTTTATTTACTGATAACCGTTTCCTTCAAACCAGCAGACGATACAAGCTCAAAATGGCTTCCCCCAGCTACATTATATCTTGATAATTTTATCAATGCATGGAAAGAAGCAAACCTTGGACAGGCTTTTGTCAATAACATTCTGATTACGGCAATTTCGGTTCTTTTAGTAGTATTTTTAGGGGCATGTGCTTCCTATCCGCTGGCGAGGTATAAAACTCGCTTGAATAGATTTATGTTTGTGTTTTTTATCTCGGCTATGATTGTTCCGCCGCTTACTATTCTCGTTCCTCTTTATAAATTTATTGTAGATATCGGTGGATTAAATCAACCGTGGGCGATTATTTTACTGCATGTGACGTTTAACTTGCCGATTACGATTTTTCTATTTACCGGGTTCATCAATACGATTCCACGAGAATTAGACGAGGCAGCAATGATCGATGGGATGAGTAGATTTTCGTTATTTTTCCGTATCATTATGCCTTTATTAAAACCAGTTACTGTAACGGTAATGATTTTAACGGGTGTAAATGTATGGAATGACTATCAATTTTCTGTATTCTTCCTGCAAAGCTCTGAATCGCATACGCTTACTGTAGCTCTTTCTTCTTTCTTTTCACAATATGTGAACAACGTTGGGTGGGTTGCTGCAGGGTCGCTGCTAAGTTCATTGCCGATCATTATCTTATATTTATTCCTGCAAAAATACTTTATTAGTGGACTGTCATCTGGGGCTGTAAAAGGATAAGACTATATTCCATTTTAGAAAATAGAGAAGGAGAATGAATATGGGAATTATATACGATCATGTAACCAAAACCTTTCATCTACAAGCAAGCGACACAAGCTATGTGATGCAGCTCGTTCGTTCAGGGCATTTAGCCCATCTTTATTGGGGAAAAAAGATTAGAAGTGCAAATGGATCAAGAAGATTCCAATTTTTTGACCGTCCGTTCTCTCCTAATCCCGACCCGTCTGACCGCACGTTTTCGCTCGATACGCTGCCGCAAGAATATCCAGCCTATGGGAATACCGATTTCCGGGCTCCAGCGTATCAAGTGCAGCTGGAAAACGGCTCGACCGTGACCGATTTGCGCTACAAAACGCACCGTATTTACAAAGGGAAGCCTAGGCTGAACGGGCTGCCGGCGACATACGTGGAGCATGAACAAGAAGCGGAGACGCTCGAAATGGTTCTTGAAGATGCGCTGATCGGTCTAAAGGTCACGCTGCAGTATACGGCGTATGAAAAATGGAACGTCATCACGCGCGCGGCCCGTTTTGAAAACAAAGGCGGCGAGCGGTTGAAGCTGCTGCGTGCGCTCAGTATGAGCGTCGATTTCCCAACTGCCGACTATGACTGGATTCATCTCCCGGGAGCGTGGGGGCGCGAACGCTGGATCGAGCGCCGTCCGCTTGTGACCGGCGTGCAAGCGGCGGAAAGCCGCCGCGGCGCGAGCAGCCACCAACAAAACCCGTTTATTGCGCTCGCTGCCAAAAACGCCGATGAGCACCAAGGCGAAGTGTACGGGTTCAGCTTGGTGTACAGCGGCAATTTCCTCGCCCAAGTCGAGGTGGACCAGTTCCGCACTGCCCGCGTCTCGATGGGCATCAATCCGTTTGATTTTACGTGGCTATTGGAATCGGGCGAATCGTTCCAAACGCCGGAAGTCGTTATGGTCTACTCCGACCAAGGGTTGAACGGAATGTCGCAAACGTACCACGAACTGTACCGCACCCGCCTGGCGCGCGGCTCATTTCGCGACCGCGAACGCCCGATCTTGATCAATAACTGGGAAGCAACGTATTTTGACTTCAATGAAGAAAAGATCATGAATATCGCCCGAACAGCGGCGGAGCTTGGCATCGAACTGTTTGTGCTTGACGACGGTTGGTTTGGCGAACGCGATGACGACCGCCGTTCCCTCGGTGATTGGGTGGTCAATCGGCGCAAACTCCCGAACGGCCTGGACGGGTTGGCGAAACAAGTGAACGAACTCGGGCTGCAGTTCGGCTTATGGGTTGAACCGGAAATGGTGTCGCCAAACAGCGAGCTGTACCGGAAACATCCCGACTGGTGTCTGCATGTGCCCAACCGCCCGCGTTCGGAAGGACGAAACCAGCTTGTGCTCGATTATTCCCGCCAAGACGTGTGCGACTATATGATTGAAACGATCTCGAACGTGCTTGCGAGCGCCCCCATCACTTATGTGAAATGGGACATGAACCGCCATATGACGGAAATTGGCTCCTCCGCCCTGCCGCCCGAGCGCCAGCGCGAAACGGCGCACCGCTATATGCTTGGGCTCTATCGCGTGATGGACGAGATCACCTCGCGCTTTCCGCACATTTTGTTTGAAAGCTGCTCCGGAGGCGGAGGGCGGTTTGACCCGGGGATTCTCTATTATATGCCGCAAACATGGACGAGCGACAACACTGACGCTGTCTCGCGCCTGAAAATCCAGTACGGTACAAGCCTCGTTTACCCAGTGAGCGCCATGGGCGCCCACGTCTCGGCCGTGCCGAACCACCAAGTCGGGCGGGTGACGTCCCTCAAGACGCGCGGCCATGTGGCGATGTCAGGCAACTTCGGCTATGAGCTCAATATCACGAAATTGACGGAAACAGAAAAACAAATCATTAAGGAACAAGTCGCGTTTTACAAAGATGTGCGCCGCCTCGTCCAGTTCGGCACGTTTTATCGGCTGCTCAGCCCGTTTGAAGGCAACGAGGCGGCGTGGATGTTCGTCTCGGAAGATCAGTCGGAAGCGCTCGTCGCCTACTTCCGTGTTCTGGCGGAAGCGAACGCGCCGCTGTCATACCTGCGCTTAAAAGGGCTTGACCCGAATCAAGACTACGAAATCGAGGGACTTGGCGTTTACGGCGGCGACGAGCTGATGTATGCCGGAGTGGCCTTGCCGTACCGCTCTGGCGATTTTACCAGCATGATGTGGCGATTGAAAGCTGTTCAACGATAAGAAGGGATGCTGTCGCTCGAGCCTATGCACCAGTCATAAACGAATTGAACCCGGTGTCTTAGATGCCGGGTTCAAACTGTTTGAGCTTCTCGATGATGCGACGCTTCCGATAGAGCATCTTCCCGGTTTCGGCGATGTCTTCCATAAACGATTTGTTAAACAGCGAACCGAAAATGACGCCGATGATCGGAACGGCTTGAAACAGCTTTTTCCACCCGTATTGGTCGCGGAACGTCATCATCACTTCCCGCCAGCCTTGCAGTTCGGAAAAGACGCGCCCGCGTTCATGGGAGAACGACGAAAGTTCGTCCAAAATCGCTTTTTTCCCGACGATGTCCGCCGCGGCAAACTGCAGGCATTTGACGACAAACACGCGCTCCTCTTTTTCCTTCGGGTCATATCCGTACACGATGGCGATCTCTTGCAGCGTTTTCAGCGCTAAGCCGAGAAGCGCCGGAATGTCCACCGCCAGCGTCAGCGCCCCGCCCATTCCAGTTGCCGCCCCTTGCAGCTGGGCGAACGTGACGCGCGCATCGATCAACTCGTCGCAGACGCGGTCCATCGTCTCAAGCGGCAAGTGCGGCACCTCGGCCAACGACGATACGCCAAGCTTGTCCAATACCTTTCCTTCATTCACTAAGTATTGCCCGCCGCTTTGAATATAGCTGCCCAGCTCATCAAGCAGCTGCCCTAGTTTTCGATGGACGACTTTTGGCGTCAGCTTATCGAGCACTTGAAACGGCAAGCGGCCGAGCTTTTCCCAAAACCATAGGTCTTTTTGGGAGTGTTCCCACTGTTCGATTTGCTTTAACTCTTTTTGTAGCTGCAGTTTGGCGTCCATGTTTGGGCCTCCTGTTCCTTCTTAAATGTTAATGTTTAGGATATATAAATTGAAATAAAGGTTTTCTCCCGTTCCACGGCGAATAAATACAAAGAG
>ERZ1673754.76-NODE-76-length-6228-cov-24.480480_pt1 | contig 6228 bp, 6 predicted proteins | sample MGYA00580183_ERZ1673754 | MGnify/ENA primary metagenome ERZ1673754 (study PRJEB41219, sample SAMN04549621) | soil metagenome | isolation source: soil | place: USA: Wyoming, Fireholl Drive Yellowstone National Park | collected 2009-07-28 ...
ACAAACGATCGATCGTTTGTGTGTTCAGTTGTAAATCTTTAATTCAACTTATATAGGTTGATTTTAACGAATTATACGGACAAGGAGGGCATTTTGTTTCTGACAAGAAGCCTGCAGTCATGAACAAAAGTAGGAGTTTTTCATTGACGAATAGTAAAATTTTAACTAAAATATTTATTATAAGATGATCTTAAGGAGGCTCTTTCATGATTACAACCTTAAAACAACAATTTATCGAACTTTTCGGCGGCTTAGGCGAAGGCATCCGCACTTTCTTCGCCCCCGGCCGCGTCAATTTGATCGGTGAGCATACGGATTACAACGGCGGGCATGTGCTGCCGTGCGCGCTTGCGATCGGCACGTATGCGCTTGTTCGGCAGACGAAAGAGCCATTTGTCCGCTTTTATTCGCAAAACTTCCCGGAAACGGGAGTGATCACTGTCTCTTACGATGACTTGTCATACCGGAGCGAGCACGGCTGGGCGAACTACCCGAAAGGGATCTTGGCTGCGTTTCAAGCGCTCAGCCCGCTGGAGACCGGATTGGATATTTTGTATTACGGCACGATCCCGAACGGCGCCGGGCTGTCGTCATCCGCGTCGATTGAGCTCGTGACCGCGGTCATGCTCAATGAACTGTTCAGGCGCGGGCTTGATCAGCTGGAGCTTGTGAAAATGAGCCAAACCGTAGAAAATGAATACGTTGGCGTCCATTGCGGCATTATGGATCAGTTTGCCGTCGGCATGGGGAAACAAGATTGCGCCATCCTGTTAAACTGCCAGACGCTCGAGTATCGCTATTTGCCATTGGTGCTTGACGATTGTGCGATCGTCATCGCGAACACAAACAAAAAGCGCGGCCTGGCGGACTCGGCGTACAACGAGCGGCGGGCGACGTGCGAGGCGGCGCTCGCGAAGCTGCAAAGCGTGCGGAACATCGCCTCGCTCGGCGAGCTGACAAGCGCAGAGCTGGCCCGTTATGAACATCTTCTTTCCCCGCTTGAGCAAAAACGGGCCCGCCATGCAGTGACGGAAAACGAGCGGACGCTTGAAGCCGCCCGGGCGCTTGAGCAGGGAGACCTCGTCCGCTTTGGCGAGTTGATGAAACAGTCGCATTTGTCGCTGCGCAATGATTACGAAGTGACAGGTGTTGAACTCGACACGCTCGTTGAAGCGGCATGGTCGCACGAAGGAACGGTCGGGGCGCGCATGACCGGAGCAGGATTCGGCGGCTGCACGGTGAACATTGTGAAAAAGGCATGCGTTCAAGATTTCATTGAACGGGTCGGAAACGCGTATGCCGAAAAAATCGGTTATAAAGCAAGCTTTTATGTCGTTGAAGTTGGTGACGGGGCGAGAGAACTCACGGAACTGGAGGAGATGAGCCGATGATTTTGGTTTGCGGAGGGGCAGGGTATATCGGCAGCCATGCGGTGTACCGTCTGCTTGAAAAAGGGGAGCGTGTGGTCGTGGTGGATAACTTGCAGACGGGGCACAAAGAAGCAGTTCACCGTGATGCGGTGTTTTGCCAAGGCGATATTCGCGACCGCGATTTTTTGCGCACGGTGTTTCGCCAGCATGACATTGAGGCGGTCATTCATTTTGCGGCGAACTCATTGGTCGGCGAAAGCATGGAAGAGCCGCTGAAGTATTACGACAACAACGTGTACGGGACACAAGTGCTGCTTGAAGTGATGAAGGAATTTGGCGTCAAGCAAATCGTCTTTTCTTCAACCGCTGCGGTGTACGGGGAGCCGAAACAAATCCCGATCATCGAAACCGATCCGACCGAACCGACGAACGCGTACGGAGAAACAAAGCTGGCGATGGAAAAAATGATGAAATGGGCGGATCGCGCCTACGGCATCCGCTCGATTTCGCTCCGCTACTTTAATGTCGCCGGGGCGTACGGCACGACAATCGGTGAGGACCACAACCCGGAGACGCATCTGATTCCATTGATTTTAAAAGTGCCGCTTGGCCAGCGCGAGGAAATTTCCGTTTTCGGCGATGACTACGACACGCCCGACGGCACGTGCATCCGCGACTACATTCATGTGCTTGATCTCGTCGATGCCCATTGGCTGGCGCTCGAGAAATTACGGAGCGGGGCAGACAGCGATGTATACAATTTAGGCAACGGCAACGGCTTCAGCGTCAAAGAAGTGATCGAAGCGGCTCGGCAAGTGACCGGACACCCGATCCCTGCCCGCGTCGTGGCGCGGCGGCCGGGCGACCCGGCGCGGCTTGTCGCTTCATCGGAAAAAGCAAAGCGCGAGCTCGGCTGGGAGCCGAAATACTTGTCCATTACGGATATCGTCGCCTCGGCGTGGGAGTGGCACAAAGCGCGGCCAAACGGCTATCGGGGTGTGTGAGCGATGGAACGAATTTGGACGGCGATTGAACAACTGATCCGTTATGCCGAGCAACGCGGCCTTTTAGCGCCGGAAGATGTGGTGTACGCGCGCAACCGCCTGCTGGCAACGCTCCGACTCACGGAATGGCAGCCGGCCGAGGTCAAGGACGTTCCCTTGGCCTCGCCGGCCCCGGTATTGGACGCTATGATTGATTGGGCGTATGAACAAGGATTGTTGGAAACGAATACCACAACCGAGCGCGATATATGGGATGCGAGACTGATGGACTGCGTCATGCCGCGGCCGTCGGAAGTGATCCGCGCCTTTTACGAGCGATACCGCCGCGACCCGCAGGAGGCGACGGACTGGTTTTATTCGTTGAGCCAAGCGTCCAATTACATTCAAACGGCGCGCATCGCCAACAATCAGCACTGGAAAGTGTCAACCATCTATGGAGAATTGGATATCACCATTAACTTGGCGAAGCCGGAAAAAGACCCGAAGGAAATCGCCAAATTAAAAGAGATGCCGTCATCCTCGTATCCAAAATGTGTATTATGCAAAGAAAACGAAGGGTATGAAGGAACGTGGCGTCATCCCGCCCGTTCCAATCACCGTGTCATCCCGATCACGTTATTGGATGAACAGTGGTATTTCCAATATTCTCCCTACGTGTACTATCATGAACATTGCATCGTCTTTTCCGCCGAACATGTGCCGATGAAAATGGAGCGGAAGACGCTTGAGCGCTTGCTTGATTTCGTCGAAAAGTTCCCGCACTATTTCATTGGCTCGAACGCCGACTTGCCGATTGTCGGCGGCTCGATTTTAGTGCATGACCATTTCCAAGGAGGGCGTTATCCGTTTGCGATGGAAAAGGCGGAGATCGAAGAGTGTATCCCGCTGCCATCGTTTCCGTCGGTCACAGCCGGCATTGTGCGCTGGCCGATGTCCGTCATCCGTTTGACTGGACCAAAAGAGGACGTGTTGGATGCGGCTGCCTTTTTGTATGAAACATGGCGGACGTACAGCGACCCAAGCGTCGAGATTATGGCCTATAGCGGCGATGTTCCGCACAACACGATCACCCCGATCGCCCGGCGGCGCGGCGATTTGTTTGAGTTGGACATCGTGTTGCGCAACAACCGGACGTCAGCGGAACATCCGTACGGCATTTTCCATCCGCATGAAGAATTGCATCATATTAAAAAAGAAAATATCGGCTTGATCGAAGTGATGGGGCTGGCGGTGCTGCCGGCACGGCTTGCCGTGGAACTGGAGACGCTGGCCGATTATCTCGTGCATCGGACAAAAAAAGAAGACTGGGACGAGTCGATGCATAAACATTGGGATTGGTGCGAAGCCATTCACTCGGCCTATCCGGACATCACGAAGGACAACGTCCATGACATTTTGCGACACGAAGTCGGACAACGGTTTGTGACCGTGTTGGAACATGCCGGGGTGTTTAAGCGGGACAAGCGAGGGAAGGACGCGTTTCGCCGCTTTCTGCAGCACGCTGTGGAGCGCATGTCGTCTCTTGTTTAAAAGCGGCGAAAAAACGCGTTTCATATGAAACATAAGGAAGGGATCGCAAACAGACGATGGCTACGTTAAAAGAAATCGCGGAAAAAGTCGGCGTTTCGGTCGCGACGGTGTCGCGCGTGCTTAATTACGATGCAACGCTGTCCGTTTCCGATGAAACGAGAAAACGCATTTTTGAAGTCGCCCAAGAGCTGAACTACAAAACATTGCGGGAGCGAAGCCAGCAAGCGCGCGAATCGTTTCGCTTCGGGCTCATTCACTGGTATTCGGAGCGCCAGGAAATCGATGACCCGTATTATATGGCGATTCGCCTCGGAGTGGAAAAAGAGTGTTTTGACCGCGGCATCGAACTCGTCAAATTGTTTAAACAAAACGGCGCCTATCCGATTGAACGGATGGAGGCGCTCGATGGCATCATCGCTGTCGGAAAATTCGGGCCGAAGGAAGTCGAGGTTTTTGCCGCCGGGGCCAAACAAATTGTGTTTGTCGACTGTTCGCCTGATGAGCATCGGTTTGATTCAGTCGTCATCGACTTGCGTCAAGCGACGGTGACAGTGCTTGATTATTTGCTTCGGTTGGGGCATACGAAAATTGGTTATATCGGCGGCCGTGAATATGTCGACGGGGAAACGCCGATCCGCGATGAGCGCGAAGCGGCGTTTTACGAATATTTGTATGTCAAAGGGCTGTATGATTCCCGCTATGTATGGATCGGTGCCTTCACTGCTGAAGATGGCTATCGGCTGATGAAAGAGGCTGTTTCAGGCGGCGACTTGCCGACGGCGTTTTTCATTGCCAGTGACTCGATGGCGATTGGCGCCCTGCGTGCGCTGCATGAAGCCGGGATCGCTGTTCCGGAAGAGGCGGCGATTGTCGGATTCAATGATATTCCGACGGCAGCATTTCTTCACCCGCCGCTTTCGACGGTGAAAGTATACACAGAATTTATGGGTGAAACAGCGGTTGAGCTGCTCATCGAACGGTTGACGACGAAACGAGCGATTTGCAAAAAGGTCGTCGTGCCGACAGAGCTCGTCATCCGCTCAAGCAGCGAGGGCAACGAAAAGGGGAGCGGTCGATAAGCCGCTCCCTTCTGCATTAATGGAACTCGATATCAACGCGTTTTTTCGTTCCTGTCGTTGTTTTCGGGATATGAATGTCAAGCACGCCGTTTTTGTACGTCGCGCGAATGTTTTCCGTCGCCGCATCCGCCGGCAGGGTGATCGAACGCTGGAAGCGACCAAAGAAGCGTTCGCGCCGGTGCATTTGTTCTTCTCTTACATCGTGGTGGCGTTGAATCGTGCCGCTGATGGTCAACATGTTGTTCTGCACGTCAATGTGCACATCCTCTTTCCGCTCCAGCCCCGGTAAATCGCACGAAACGACGTATTCGTTGGCCGTTTCATGCATGTCGATGCGCGGCATCCAGTGCTGCTCATCCATATGAGTGAACAGCGATGGAAAATCACTAGCAAAAAAGCGGTTCATATCCCGGCGAATCGATTCCAAGTGCCGGAACGGGTCATACGGAATTAACGCCATAACTGCCATCCTCCTTAACAAGAAATGTTTTTTCGCTCAGTAGTGTGAACCGGATTCGTCTGTTTTATGTATGATTGGCTTGCAATTGTTCCATCACCGTCAAATACGCTTGAATGAGTGCTACTTTCATGCCATCCGGCAAGTCAGAAGCGGCCACCCGCTTAACGGCGTAATAAAACTTCACTTCGGACGATTGCCGCACGCGCGGATGCGTCCATTCATCGCGCAACTCTTGCCTTATCGTTTCATACAAAAGAGTTTGGCTTTCTTGTTCATCAAGCGGTCCGGCCGCCAGCGATCGGTTCGGCCAAAGTCGGCGGTAGGCGTCAAGCAAAACGGAAAATGAATGATTCATCGCATCCATTCCTCCTTCGTTGATGCTCGTTTTTTATCTTATTACACATTTTCATTATAGTTGATGTGAGCAGCCATTACAGGAGGGGAAGTCTGCAACATTGCGGATGGAAATTCCAGTTGACATAGAAAGTCAGGCGTAATATAATCAAAATCGCCGTTTCACGACAGCGCGATGCCAAGAGGCAAATGGCAACGAAACAATCAAAAAATGTGGTTGACAAACAGCGGATGATAAGTATAATAAAATATTGCCGCAACGTAATAAACGGATAAACGCGGCAGAAACAAAGCAGAGAAAACAATGCTTGACATTTTGAAAGATTTGTTTATATAATAATAGTTGTCGTTAAGTTATAAGTTACAAAAGCAGTTGCTTGTTCCTTGAAAACTGAACGAAACGAAGCGCGACGAAAAGCGGAGGTCCGCGG
>ERZ1673754.84-NODE-85-length-4905-cov-60.507835_pt1 | contig 4905 bp, 3 predicted proteins | sample MGYA00580183_ERZ1673754 | MGnify/ENA primary metagenome ERZ1673754 (study PRJEB41219, sample SAMN04549621) | soil metagenome | isolation source: soil | place: USA: Wyoming, Fireholl Drive Yellowstone National Park | collected 2009-07-28 ...
GACAAGGAAAGAAGAAAATATTCAGCTCACTTTATGATGTGGCTGAATAGTTACGTTCAACCAGTAGTGCCCGGTCGGCTCCACGGCGACGATCACCTCTGACTTCCCGAACGCTTGCATCGCCCCCTGAATCGCTTCATACAGCTGCTGAAACCCCTCTTTCGACTGGAAGATCGGGAACGATTTGCGAAGCACGCGCCCCCGGTCATCCACGAAGCAGGCGTAGTGGGTTCGTTTCGCGATATCAATACCCACGACAAGCGTTTGTTCGGTTACTTGATCAATTTTATAGTTTTGTGTACAATTCATCTGAAGTCCTCCTTGGCATGATGGTAGGTGTTGTTTGACACCCCTGCATCATACCAAGAGGGCTTTTTTTGATCAAGTCCCCGGAAAAGCTCCTAACGGGAATGCTCCTTTCAACACATATGGTAAAATAAAACGCGAGGTGATGAACATGCCATATATCGTATCCGAACAATTAAAACAACGCCTTCCTTCAGCCAAATTCGGCATCATCCGCTACCGCCATATCGACATCGGCGACTCGCCGCAAATGCTAAAAGGGCGGCTTGAGCTGTTTCAAGAGTCCATTTACATAGAGCTGCAGGAAAAACCGATTGCCGACATTCCCGAGCTCGCCGAATGGCGCCGGACCTTCAAACAAATCGGCACCGATCCAAGCCGCTACCGTCCGTCTAGCGAGAGCTTATACCGGCGCATCCAGAAAAAAAACTTTCTCCCTTCGATCCACTCCGCGGTCGACGTGAACAATTTCTTTTCTCTTTATTACAAAATTCCGCTCGGCATCTATGATCTTGACCGCATCGAAGGGACAGTGACCATCACAATAGGCACAGAGCAAGACGAATACATCGCCTTAAACGGCCGTTCCGTCAACTTCGCTGACAAACTTGTCAGCAAAGACGAACGCGGCCCGTTTGGCAGCCCGATCGTCGACTCTGAGCGCACGGCGGTAACGAGAGAGACAAAAAACGCCCTGCAAATCGTTTATTTCCTTCCGTCGATGAGCGAAGACGCCGCCCGCCGCCAACTTCAAGCCATTCAAACAATGTTTGTTCAAATTCATGGCGGCGAGGCCGACGCGCAATTGCTGTCATAAACTACGGAAATGCTGTCTGCCATCAGCTTCCCGCCGGGAAGCTTCCTTTATCCAAGCGGTGCGGTCGATGGCTGGCAGCTTGAAAAACAAAACAAAAAACGCAATGCCCCGTTCGCTGACGAAACGAAACACTGCGTTGTCCCCAACCCTTAATATACATTGGCTATTATAACAAAAAAGAGCCTAGACAGCAAGAAAAAAACGCAAAAATCGACAAAAAAAGATTGCAGAAAAAGGCACCAGGTTGTCTGGTGCCACTAACCAGTGACCCGTACGGGATTCGAACCCGTGTTACCGCCGTGAAAGGGCGGTGTCTTAACCACTTGACCAACGGGCCAGTGAGAAATGGAGCTTCCAACCGGGCTCGAACCGGTGACCTCTTCCTTACCATGGAAGTGCTCTACCTACTGAGCTATGGAAGCATAAAAATGGCTCCGCAAGTAGGATTCGAACCTACGACCTACCGGTTAACAGCCGGTTGCTCTACCGCTGAGCTATTGCGGAATGATGAGCAAGAAGCCTAGCACAAAACTTATCCTGTCCCTTCCTCTGCCAGCAAATTCAAGGAAGCCAAATGCGTCGGGACAACTCGAAGCATATTCGACGATGCACCTGCTCATCGCTGAGCTATTGCGGAATGATGAGTAAGAAACCTAGCCCAAAACTTGCCCTGTCCCTTCCTCTGCCAGCAAATTCAAGGAAGCCAGATGCGTCGGGACAACTCGAAGCATATTCGACGATGCACCTGCTCGTCGCTGAGCTATTGCGGAATGATGAGCAAGAAGCCTAGCACAAAACTTGTCCTGTCCCTTCCTCTACTAGCGAATGCAAGGAAGCAAAATGCATCGAGGCAAGCGGAACCATGCACGCACAAGAACGTTCATTAAGTATTATAACGAATCATCTGACAATATGCAATGGAAAATGGTGGGCCTAAGTGGACTTGAACCACCGACCTCACGCTTATCAGGCGTGCGCTCTGACCAGCTGAGCTATAGGCCCATCAAAAGCGGGTGATGGGAATCGAACCCACGACATCAGCTTGGAAGGCTGAGGTTTTACCACTAAACTACACCCGCATATCATTTAGTTGAACATCCGCCACGCTGCTTCCATGCCCCTTCCTCTACCAGCTGATTCACAGAAGCCAGATGCGTCGGGGCAACTCGAAGCAGATTCGATGATGCAGATGCTCGTGGCTGCGGTTTTACCACTAAACTACACCTGCATATAAAATTTTAAAGAAGAAAAAGGGCGACTAGTGGGAATCGAACCCACGCATGCCAGAGCCACAATCTGGTGCGTTAACCACTTCGCCATAGCCGCCATATTTCTGGTGCCGGCTGCAGGACTTGAACCCGCAACCTACTGATTACAAGTCAGTTGCTCTACCAATTGAGCTAAGCCGGCACATTTAACATGAGTTACTGGCTCATATGATCTGCTCGGTTGTGCCTCTTCCTCTACAAGCTGATTCGAGGAAGTCAAATGCTCGGTGTCCCTTCCTCTGCAAGCTTATTCAAAGAAGTGGGATGCGTCGGGACAACTCGCAGCAGATTCGACGATGCGAATGCTCGTCTCTACCAATTGAGCTAAGCCGGCACATTTAACATGAACTTGAATGTGAACTACCCGCCACCTACGCTTCGCTTAGAGGTGGAGGCTTCAAGCGACTTGTGCGTGTTCGCCGAACGGTAAGCCACACACAAGAACCCTTTACGCTTCCCTTCGTTCCGAAGGTGTCCGTTCTAGCCATATTCTATCCTATTCGTTGGCTAACGCCAACCGACATTCATCTCCCACTCACTGGGTTACACCCTTCGCGTTCCTTGAGGTGGGAGACTTCTTTCGGAAATCCGTTAAATGGCGGAGGAGGAGGGATTCGAACCCCCGCGCGCCTTGCGGCGCCTCTCGGTTTTCAAGACCGACCCCTTCAACCACTTGGGTACTCCTCCAAAAAGAAACTTAGCAATGGTGGACCTTGTAGGACTCGAACCTACGACCGGACGGTTATGAGCCGTCTGCTCTAACCAGCTGAGCTAAAGGTCCGATAATGGTGGCGGTGGAGGGGATCGAACCCCCGACCTCACGGGTATGAACCGTACGCTCTAGCCAGCTGAGCTACACCGCCCAATCAAAATATTAGTGGTGGAGCCTATCGGGATCGAACCGATGACCTCCTGCTTGCAAAGCAGGCGCTCTCCCAGCTGAGCTAAGGCCCCATGGAAAATCGGGAAGACAGGATTTGAACCTGCGACCTCACGGACCCGAACCGTGTGCTCTACCAAGCTGAGCTACTTCCCGATGAACGCGCTCGAGAGGATTCGAACCCCTAACCTTCTGATCCGTAGTCAGATGCTCTATCCAATTGAGCTACGAGCGCACGTGCCGAGGGCCGGACTCGAACCGGCACGGTAGTTACCTACCCCAGGATTTTAAGTCCTGTGCGTCTGCCAATTCCGCCACCCCGGCGGGCGAGTGGAGCGGAAGACGGGGTTCGAACCCGCGACCCCCACCTTGGCAAGGTGGTGTTCTACCGCTGAACTACTTCCGCAAAACGATGAGCCATGGAGGACTCGAACCTCCGACCCTCTGATTAAAAGTCAGATGCTCTACCTACTGAGCTAATGGCTCATGGTTAGGATAACACTCTAGGTACTACCTAGCTCTACCTGCCTCTTCCTCTCCCAGCTTATTCGAGGAAGCCAAGTGTGTCGAGGCAACTCGAAGCCTATTCGAAGATGTATCGCTCGTTTCTGAGCTCATGTTTCGCTAGTTGAATTTTTTCAAAATGGAAGATGCCGGCTGCAGGACTTGAACCCGCAACCTACTGATTACAAGTCAGTTGCTCTACCAATTGAGCTAAGCCGGCATAATTTATAGTTTGATGGTGGCTCGGGACGGAATCGAACCGCCGACACAAGGATTTTCAGTCCTTTGCTCTACCGACTGAGCTACCGAGCCATATTAAGTTTTACGTTGCTTTGCTTGTACTGCACTGTGTCTCTTCTTCTGCAAGGTGATTCGAGGAAGCCAGATGCGTTGAGGCAACTCCGACTGAGCTGCTGAGTTGTCTCTTTTCATAATTTTGAAACAATGGCGGTCCCGACGGGACTCGAACCCGCGATCTCCTGCGTGACAGGCAGGCATGTTAACCACTACACTACGGGACCAATTTGGTTGCGGGGGCAGGATTTGAACCTGCGACCTTCGGGTTATGAGCCCGACGAGCTACCGGACTGCTCCACCCCGCGACGATAGGAAATGATTCAGTTTCGATCATGCTCTGAGTAAATTTTTCGTTGCCCCTTCCTCTACTAACTGATTCGAGGAAGCCAGATGCGTCGGGGCAACTCGAAGCGGTTTCGAGGAAGCAAAGGCTTATTGCTCCACCCCGCGGCGATAAGAATACACAATTGGTGTAAGTGGTGGAGGATGACGGGATCGAACCGCCGACCCCTTGCTTGTAAGGCAAGTGCTCTCCCAGCTGAGCTAATCCTCCACATGTTTTGCCTAGCAGCGACCTACTCTTGCAGGGGCGCTGGCCCCAACTACCATCGGCGCTGGAGGGCTTAACTTCCGTGTTCGGGATGGGAACGGGTGTTTCCCCTCCGCTATCACCACTAGGCAATAATGGACAAGTCTTATTATAAGGAAAGTTAGGTTCTTGTCAAGAACTTTTTCATTCCTTCAAAACTAGATAACCGTTTCGGGAAGAAGCCGCGGCGCCTCCACTTTTCTTGTTAGGTTAAGCCCTCGATCGATTAGTATCCGTCAGCTCC
>ERZ1673754.99-NODE-100-length-3534-cov-33.244323_pt1 | contig 3534 bp, 4 predicted proteins | sample MGYA00580183_ERZ1673754 | MGnify/ENA primary metagenome ERZ1673754 (study PRJEB41219, sample SAMN04549621) | soil metagenome | isolation source: soil | place: USA: Wyoming, Fireholl Drive Yellowstone National Park | collected 2009-07-28 ...
GACAAGGAAAGAAGAAAATATTCAGCTCACTTTATGATGTGGCTGAATAGTTACGGGGTGGTAGATACGATTTTTTCTATAATCTTGAACCGCTCGAAAAGAATTCTTGGTTTTCTTTCTGAAGCACTTCTGATGCTTGCCTTTTTCTATTTTTATGTTTTGATTTATTCTCTTATGTCTAATGAAATTGTAATGACAGATAAAGGTCGTCTTTATGTTTCCTTATTTTTGTTCCTCATGTATTTATCTATTCATGTAGTATATATTGGTTCAAAACGGCTTTATGAATTAATAGTAAAAAAGTAACATATTAACAGTATTTTATCTCCCTACAAATAGACAATAAAAGAAACACATTTGATACACTGTTCTGGAACCCGATCTGAGGGGGATTTGATTTTCATTGTGTTGATTTAACAACAAGCAGAGGGAAAAACATGAAGATTGTAATAACTAACTGTAGATGAGCATTTTTAATTACAATAATTTCTATGTTCTAAGAGGCAAACAGGGTACCCCTTAGGCGACATGGAGCTGTTTTTTGATCACATCAATGGGAATATCTTGCTTCGCGGCGTCATAAATGAACTCTACGACGCTGTGGCCTTTCCGCGATCGAAGAAGCTCCAGTCCAGCGGAAAGGGTTTGTTGGGATTCGGCGATGCTGTACACGCAGGAGAGCAGCACCACCGCCCAATACCGTTTCACCGCCCGAATGTGGCGAACCCGATATCCATCGGGCTTCAGCTGGTCCTTCGCCTGCCGGAAAAAGCATTCGATTGTCCAACGCTGGACATAGTAACGCAAGATCTCTTCATCGCTCAGCTCCCGGTCGGTGCTCAAGACGCAATGGAGATGTTCCGGTGTCATCGGCTGATCCGCCTTCCAAGCCAGCAGCACCACCGCGTCATCGAGGCCATGGATCGCTCCCTCATAGCGATACACGCGGTAACGCTCCTGACCCACCGTGACGAGGCGGGTGTCTTTTGGCTCGATATAGCGGGCGAACTGCTTGGCTTGGACGGCGATGCCTTTCGGGTAGAGAATCCGGTTCGTCTTGAGCATCGCGATGACATGGAATCCCTTTTTCAGACAGGCTTCGATGAGCATTTTGGACGGATACCAAGAGTCCATAAGCACATACACCGGCTGAGTCAGCTTCCCCTTGATCGAGGAAAGCAGCTCCATCGCCAGGTCGATTTTGCTTCTTCCCGCCTTCTTGTCATACAAGCGGAACGCGAACGGAAACGCTTGCGTGAAGGTGTGCACCATCAGCCAAACGAGCGAATGCCCCCAGACCGATTGATGATCCTTGTGCGAGTAGTGCCAATCACACCCTTGCATGGCGTGCGTTGCCCGTGACGAAGGCTTTGTTTTTTGGCAAATCGTATCATCGATCGAAATGAAAAGGGGCTGATTCTTCCGTTTGGTTAGGCGTTCGACCCGGCAAAGGATCCACTCTTGAAGCTTCTTAAGCAGTCTTTCCTCGTTCCAAGGGCTTTTCGTGAAAAAGTGGCTCAACGTGGTTCGATGATTCGGATGAAAACTCCAGTGATGGACATCGGTCAACGTTCCCGAAAATCCCTTGGTGGTCAAGGCATCGACAAGGTGAACGAGATGCTTCAAAACCGGTTTGGAAAGTTGCAGCGTCAACCCCAAAGTGAAGAAAAACTTGTCGATTCCTTGGTGATGTGCTAATCTATTCATGAGACATGAACCTCCTTGTGGGTAGTTGGTAGCACATCTATTCTAACCAAGGAGTCTGGTTCATGTCTCCTTTTTTGTTTGATTGTCAATTTATGTTAGTGAATTTGCTCATCTACAGTTAATGAATCCTGATTCGGTCTTGTTGTACCTTGATGAAACCCATATCCGCTCTTACCATGTCTTGCGGTCCACATGGTCGGAAGTCGGCCGCCAAAAACAAGTGCCGACGTTCGGCCATCATGCCCACGTATCGCGGTTTGGCGCGGTCAACATCCACGATGGCGAAACGGTGCTTCATCAAACGACCGCTGCCAATGCCGCAACGTTCTTGGATTTCTTGAGAATGCTCAAAGAGCGCGATCCGGACCGTCTCATGGTCTTGGTGTTGGATCACGCCCGCATTCACCATGCCAAAATGGTCAAGGAGTTTTTGCGGGAAGAAGGGCAGTGTTTTCACTTTTCCCTATTCGCCACAGCTGAACCCGATCAAACGCTTATGGAAATGGCTGAAAGATACGGTGATGGCCAATGTATTTCACAAGGATCGCAACGATATCATTCAAGCCATTACTCGGTTTGTCAACTACATCCACGAACGTCCGGAGGAAGTGCTGCAGCGCTTAGGGTGTGCAGGATGACTGAGAAGTTAACTCTTCATGTTGCATGTATATAATTTTTCTTTTACAAACTGACGAATGGCATTTTCCAGTTGATTTGCCCAGTCTACATTCGGTATACTTTTAGACATAGGTAGGGTTCTCCTTTCTCTAAGATTTTTGGTCCAATCAGAGAATACCCTACCTTTTTCTTTTGTTCTAGCAAAATGCTTTACACAAAATTTTATACATCATCTGTTTTGTCTTCACTCGAATAAATGATATTTTTAAGGTTGTTGAAACCAACTATAGAAGATGAATGAATACCAACATATTAGAAAGATGAGCCATATAGTGTTTCCCCAAATACCAATTTTAATAAAAACATCTTCTGATTGATTTTTAGAAAATTTCCCCCAAATTAACCCTATTGCAGCAATTGGGATAACAATAAAAAAACCAAATCCTTGAAAAACAAAAAATAAAAAAAAGGAACTTAATAATAACAATAATGGAACTATATTCAAAAAAACTCCTCCCTTTCTCCCCTTCTTCAACAATTTATTTAATAAGATGATTATATTATATTTTTCCATATATGAAAAGTTTCTACAATCCTTTTTCTATCCTTCAGCAATTTAATGTCTTTCATCGGATTGATTTTTATGAGATTTCTACCTTCTAAAAAGTTAAAAAACGCCCTCATGGCTCTCAAACGGGAATTGATACTGACTGTCTTAAGACCTTTTTCTTTCATGTACATAATGACATTTCGCTTAATGATTTCTCCTGTCCATTCACTTACACGTAATTCGATTTCTTGCTCTTTCAGCAGTTTTACAAATGCGTTTAACTCACTGCGATAATATTTAATCGTATGTTCCCTTAAATTCCTCAATTCGCAATCCTCAATAAATATCTCTAACAATTCATCAAATGTGTATTCAATCTCTCCGATGTCATCAGATATTAACAACAACTCCTCACGACTCAACTCTCCTCTTCTTCCTCTCTTGCTCTTTCTCTGCAATTCTCTCTCATTTTCTATTCTTCCCACTTTCCATTTCACCTCACCGAACACGATTTTCTTTTCTCGAATCGTATTCGGTAAATAAAAAACAAGGGATTTCACTTACGTGAAACCCCTTGTCCCTAAAGCCTTTTCCCTATTTTCAGTGCCGATGGTGGGAGTAAAACCACCACCCTCCAAACCTTGATTTTTCAAAGTTTA
>ERZ1673754.111-NODE-112-length-1846-cov-38.371859_pt1 | contig 1846 bp, 2 predicted proteins | sample MGYA00580183_ERZ1673754 | MGnify/ENA primary metagenome ERZ1673754 (study PRJEB41219, sample SAMN04549621) | soil metagenome | isolation source: soil | place: USA: Wyoming, Fireholl Drive Yellowstone National Park | collected 2009-07-28 ...
TTTCACGATTTTTGATCGTGGGCTATCGAATTCCAAGGATGCCGATGGTGGGAGTCGAACCCACACGGGGGGCTACCCCACACGATTTTGAGTCGTGCGCGTCTGCCAATTCCGCCACATCGGCGCGACATGTATTATTTTATCACATTACTTCATGTCTGTCAACACTTTTTATATTCATTAGATGGAGGCGGCACCCGGATTCGAACCGGGGGTAAAGGTTTTGCAGACCTCTGCCTTACCACTTGGCTATGCCGCCTTGATCGAGAGCGGAAGACGGGACTCGAACCCGCGACCCCCACCTTGGCAAGGTGGTGTTCTACCACTGAACTACTTCCGCATCATTGGCTGGGGTAGCTGGATTCGAACCAACGCATCACGGAGTCAAAGTCCGTTGCCTTACCGCTTGGCTATACCCCAACGCTGTAAAAGTGAAGGGCGACTAGTGGGAATCGAACCCACGCATGCCAGAGCCACAATCTGGTGCGTTAACCACTTCGCCATAGTCGCCATAATGATAATCAAAATGGCAGGGGCAGTAGGAATCGAACCCACACCGGAGGTTTTGGAGACCTCTGTTCTACCATTAAACTATGCCCCTTCAATCATGGTGGAGGGGGACGGATTCGAACCGCCGAACCCAAAGGGAGCGGATTTACAGTCCGCCGCGTTTAGCCACTTCGCTACCCCTCCATAATAAAAAATGCCGACTGCAGGACTCGAACCCGCAACCTACTGATTACGATTCAGTTGCTCTACCAATTGAGCTAAGTCGGCATAATTATGATATAAATCGCGGCTCATTGTTCATTTGTTGTGTCCCTTCCTCTACCAGCCAACTAGAAGAAGCTGGATGCGTCGGGACAACTCGCAGCCGATTCGATGAAGCGGATGCTCGTCTCTACCAATTGAGCTAAGTTGGCATACATATGATGCACATTATGTTATATGGTGGCTCGGGACGGAATCGAACCGCCGACACAAGGATTTTCAGTCCTTTGCTCTACCGACTGAGCTACCGAGCCATATTAAGTTTTACGTTGCTTTGCTTGTACTGCACTGTGTCTCTTCTTCTGCAAGGTGATTCGAGGAAGCCAGATGCGTTGAGGCAACTCCGACTGAGCTGCTGAGTTGTCTCTTTTCATAATTTTGAAACAATGGCGGTCCCGACGGGACTCGAACCCGCGATCTCCTGCGTGACAGGCAGGCATGTTAACCACTACACTACGGGACCAATTTGGTTGCGGGGGCAGGATTTGAACCTGCGACCTTCGGGTTATGAGCCCGACGAGCTACCGGACTGCTCCACCCCGCGACGAGATGTAAATGGTGGAGGATGACGGGATCGAACCGCCGACCCCTTGCTTGTAAGGCAAGTGCTCTCCCAGCTGAGCTAATCCTCCACGAAGAAGTGACCCGTACGGGATTCGAACCCGTGTTACCGCCGTGAAAGGGCGGTGTCTTAACCACTTGACCAACGGGCCATGTTGATGAATCATGGCGGAGAGCAAGGGATTCGAACCCTTGAGGCGCTATTCACGCCTACACGATTTCCAATCGTGCTCCTTCGACCACTCGGACAGCTCTCCACGATGGCTCCGCAGGCAGGATTCGAACCTGCGACCAATCGGTTAACAGCCGATTGCTCTACCACTGAGCTACTGCGGAATGACATCACTTTAGACATTTATTATTATAATGATTCGGGCTGAGCTGTCAAGGACTTTTTTTCATTCCTTCAAAACTAGATAACCGTTTCGGGAAGAAGCCGGGGCGAACCGCTCGCCTCCACTTTTCTAGGTTAAGCCCTCGATCGATTAGTATCCGTCAGCTCCACGTGTCGCCA
>ERZ1673754.113-NODE-114-length-1648-cov-46.485876_pt1 | contig 1648 bp, 1 predicted proteins | sample MGYA00580183_ERZ1673754 | MGnify/ENA primary metagenome ERZ1673754 (study PRJEB41219, sample SAMN04549621) | soil metagenome | isolation source: soil | place: USA: Wyoming, Fireholl Drive Yellowstone National Park | collected 2009-07-28 ...
AGCTGACGGATACTAATCGATCGAGGGCTTAACCTAGAAAAGCGGAGGCGAGCGGCAGCGAGCCGGAGCTGGACAATGAAAAGTGAAAGCGCCGCGGCTTCTTCCGACGGTTATCTAGTTTTGAAGGAATGAACTTCCTGTTGACAAATAAAGCAGGGTGGATATAATAATTATTGTCTAAAGCAAATCGATCATCCATTGCCTAGTGGTGATAGCGGAGGGGAAACACCCGTTCCCATCCCGAACACGGAAGTTAAGCCCTCCAGCGCCGATGGTAGTTGGGGCCAGCGCCCCTGCAAGAGTAGGTCGCTGCTAGGCAATGTTATTCACTTCGCAATAGCTCAGCGACGAGCTTTAGCATCGTTGAATTTACTTTGAATTTACTTTGAGTTGTCCCGACGCATCTGACTCCTTATGAATTGGCTGGCAGAGGAAGAGGCAACAAGCACATTGAGAAGATGTGCATGACATATAGTTTATTCATCATTCCGCAATAGCTCAGCGGTAGAGCAACCGGCTGTTAACCGGTAGGTCGTAGGTTCGAATCCTACTTGCGGAGCCATTTTTATGCTTCCATAGCTCAGTAGGTAGAGCACTTCCATGGTAAGGAAGAGGTCACCGGTTCGAGCCCGGTTGGAAGCTCCATTTCTCACTGGCCCGTTGGTCAAGTGGTTAAGACACCGCCCTTTCACGGCGGTAACACGGGTTCGAATCCCGTACGGGTCACTTTCGTTCAAATCAACCGCCCTTCGAAGGGCGGTTGATTTGAAAATGTATAGCCACATTGCAACAGTGACATAATAATTACTGGATATCGAATCGTTTCACAGCGTTGGGCTATAGCCAAGCGGTAAGGCAACGGACTTTGACTCCGTGATGCGCTGGTTCGAATCCAGCTAGCCCAGCCATTATTTTTTTGTACATAAAATTTACATGCTATGGGTCATTAGCTCAGCAACGAGCGCTACATCTTCGAATTTGCTTCGAGTTGCCCCGACGCACTTGACTTCTTCGAATAAGCTTGTAGAGGAAGGGGCAGGTAGAGTGAAATGAAGCTTAGAGTGTTATCCAACTCATGAGCCATTAGCTCAGTAGGTAGAGCAACGAGCGAAGCATCTTCGGATTTGCTTCGAGTTGTCCCGACGCATCCTGCATCTTCGAATATGCTAGCAGAGGAAGGGACATCGTTCACTGTGAGTGTATACTTGACTATGAGCCATTAGCTCAGTAGGTAGAGCATCTGACTTTTAATCAGAGGGTCGGAGGTTCGAGTCCTCCATGGCTCACCATGGCGCGGAAGTAGTTCAGCGGTAGAACATCACCTTGCCAAGGTGGGGGTCGCGGGTTCGAGTCCCGTCTTCCGCTTTGGAACGGGGCCTTAGCTCAGCTGGGAGAGCGCCTGCTTTGCACGCAGGAGGTCATCGGTTCGATCCCGATAGGCTCCATAAACAGCAACCTGCTTTTTGCTGACAAAGCAGGTTGCTGTTTTCTTTTGTTATGGTCAGCATAAATATTCGGAATTTTGTCAAGTTGAGTCATCTCTTTTCTTTCCCTACAATAAAGGTGTAGAGGGAAAAAGGAAAGGAGAGAAACAGCGTCAACTACCCCCACTTAGCTAACGCTTGAAGTGGGGGCTTGCAACTCCCCA